>Ga0222670_1000413_pt1 | contig 18370 bp, 25 predicted proteins | sample AntAcemetagen732_FD_181148 | JGI IMG/M metagenome (GOLD analysis project Ga0222670, IMG submission 181148) | Saline water microbial communities from Ace Lake, Antarctica - #732 | ecosystem: Environmental > Aquatic > Non-marine Saline and Alkaline > Saline | place: Antarctica: Ace Lake... | reverse complement strand
TGCGCGAGATGCGTTCCGCGTAGCTATTCAGTACGCGCGAGACTGTGGCCATGGCGATCTAATCGAGTCTAATAACGTAACCCTAGGCGCGCTACCGAAATCTAGTGATTACGTTTTAACTATCGGCGGATCTAAACTCCACCTAGCTAGATAAACTCCACTAAACCGCAATTAAGGCCGCTTAATCGCGGTCTTTTTTTTGCCCGTCATATATGCCGGCCGCGGCCGGCTGGTCGTAGAGCGTACTGCACGGCGCGTGAAGCGCGGGCACAGAACCGCGGCGCGTGAACTGGCGCACCAGTAGCGTGGTGGACCTTTAAATTTTCACTTCCACTTGCTCGCGTACCGCTTTCACTGGATCGTGAAGCGCGGGCACTGGATCGTGAAGCGCGGGCACTGGCTCGCGACAGCTCGCGCATTAATCGCGGCCGCGGCGCGTGATCTGCTGCACCAGTAGCGCGGAAAATCGTCTAGGATCCCTAGGCCAATCGAGGCTAATCGCGCAGAAAATGCGCTCTCAAACGTGCGCGAACCGCGAGGCGTCCCCCCTCCCCCCGGAGCGCGTGCTTGTGCAGGTTTTTGACAAACAATGACCATAAAATATAATTTGAAAAAAAATTATAAAAATGAAATAATTGATATGCGATGATCGATATATAATCGTATAAAACTAATGGTCAAACAGACCAATAAGTGGCGAATTTCGCCAACTAATGGCAAAACTAACCAAGGGACCCCTATTTATGGATGATTTCCCTGAACTTTTACTAGCGACGGCTTTGACAAAGCCTTACGCAATTCGCGCGGTGAAGCGTGGGTAATCAACGAAGAGAATGTTGATGCAGTAGCCCTAATGTTTAGAAAGTTTTTGTAGTTTAGTAAGGGGTAGGGTTTTGTTATTTACCTACCCAGTGTCCCAGTGGGCGGTGGGCACGATCAGCAAAACACCCTCAGTTAACGATCTCGTCCACGGTGCTGAACCTTGAGTTCGCACTTCCAGCGGGATGCGTTGCCGAAGAAACCACGAGACGGTTAGTCGTGTTAAGCGAAACAAGTTGAACTGAATAGGTGGGAATACTTGTTAGCGTAACACGCACCACAATTTAAATAGGAGAATGATGATGGAAATGAGTAATAAAATTTTTCAAACACTTAGTGTAGACCCCGTAGAGCTAGAGGTATACTTAAACGATTTAGCTGAAGAAGGTAGGTGGGTTTTGCATAGTATACACCTAACGCAAATGGGGGGTTCACTCGACGAGCAGTTGTTTACGGTTATTGCATACGCGCCCTATGACGGGGAATCCGCCGAAATCCGCGATCAGAAAAGGTTGGATGGGGTTGATGAAAAAGCCGCACCCAAAGAGAGGCTCGAGAAACTGATAAAAGAAGCCTATCAACCGTGGACCCCGACTGTAGGACACGCTAATGAGTAACATTATCGAAAAAAATGGTATGGCAGCATTACTATAATTGAATAAAAAGGAAAACTAAATGTGGATACTACCAAAAAATTACCAACTGTCCTCTCTTTATGTACAGGATATGGTGGAATCGAAAGAGGACTTGACCTTGCCGGGGTTGAACATCGAGTCATCGCTCATGTGGAGATCGAAGCCTTCGCCATTGCGAACCTGGTTGCTAAGATGGAAGCGGGTAAGCTGGATGCCGCACCTGTGTGGTCGAATCTTAAAACCTTGCCAGTGGAGCCGTTTCGAGATCGAGTTGACCTCATTACTGGGGGCTATCCCTGCCAGCCCTTTTCAGCCGCCGGAAAGCGACTCGGAGAAGAGGACCCGAGACATCTGTGGCCCTATATCAAGAAAATCATTGCATATGTCAAGCCAGCAAGATGCTTCTTTGAAAATGTCGAAGGGCACATATCCCTCGGACTCCGAGAGGTCATTAGCGACTTGGAAAGCCTTGGTTATAAAACGGCGTGGGGAATATTCTCAGCGCGTGAAGTCGGCGCTCCTCATCAGAGAAAGCGAGTCTACATCATGGCCGACTCCGAAGGCGAACATGCCAGGGATGTCGGCAAAAACATCTGGGCGCCCAGTGGAGAAATCAACCCATTTATCGACTCAGGTGGCTTTGGCAGAGGGCATGATAGACAAGAAAACAGGAAGACTCTGGCCTACACCGACAACCCAAGAAGTGCGGCACTTAGGCGCAACGCTAACGCCTGCCGGGAGGAGATTAGCGAAGGACGGACTAGCCACGCACAGCGTCGGTTTAGCGGATGCGATAGCGATGGATGCTCAGAAGACTTGGCGAACTCCAGCAGTGCAGGAGTCAGGGATAACAATAGAGCGACTAGTCACCAAGGATGGGGGGACTCCCCGGAGCGGAGAGAGGCTGTACGACAAGATAACGGAGAGGGGATCTTGGCCGACACCGAGGACTTCGGATTACAAAGGCCCAGTGAAGCCAGAGACACTTTTACTAAAAGGACGCAACCCGATGACCAACAGCCTTATAGATGCGATTCAACATATATCGGGAGCTGGCCACCTGAACCCCGACTGGGTCGAGTGGTTGATGGGTGTGCCGACCGGTTGGACCGAATTAGACTTCTCGGAAACGGAGTAGTACCCAAAACTGCCGCCAAGGCGTGGTCTGTTTTATCGGAGGATCTATGCAGTTAAGAGACTACCACAATCTTGAAAAAATGTTTGCTTTGGAATACGACACTCAAAAAGAGGAATTACATTGAAATCTACAGACTATCAAGTAGCAGGCAATCACTACCAAAAAATGAAGATTCAACCTATTGAATACATCCTCGCGAATGAGATGCAGTTCTGTGAGGGGGCTATCATCAAGTACATCTCTCGGTGGAGAGACAAGGGCGGCATTAGCGGACGGCTTTGACAAAGCCTTTATTGGCGTAGGCTCGCGGGCCGGGGACGACGATATTGCAGTATATGACCTCGAAAAGTGTGTCAATATCTTGGTAGACTCCGGCATGACCCACGAAGAAGCTGCGGAATACATTGATTACAACGTCCTTGGTGCGTATGTGGGACCCCGGACGCCACTCTTTCTTGATCCAATGGACATAGACGATGTCAGATAACCTACCCGATGCACTGGACGAGGCCGATGAGCGCCGTTTAAAGCTAGAACTTCGTTTAGCGCAGCTAGAGCGTGTTGAGCATTGCCAAACAAGCTTCCTGACTTTTGTCAAAACCCTGTGGCCTGAGTTTATTGCGGGAAAGCACCACAAGATTATTTCCGAGAAGCTTGAAGCGGTGGCCAATGGCGAGCTAAAGCGCTTGATTGTCAACATGCCGCCTCGTCATACCAAGAGCGAATTCGCCAGTTTCTTGTTTCCGGCATGGATGGTTGGTAGGAACCCTGCGATGAAGATCATTCAGGCTACGCACACCACGGAGCTTGCGGTTGGTTTCGGCAGAAAGGTTAAGAATTTGATTGAGAGGGAAGATTATGCGTCAATTTTTCCAGAAGCTAAGCTTGCGGCGGACTCTAAGGCTAGTGGTCGATGGGATACTTCTCGCGGTGGCATGTACTATGCTGTTGGTGTTGGCAGTAACCTCGCTGGTCGCGGTGCTGATTTATGTATTATTGACGACCCTCACTCTGAGCAGACCGCTATGTCGCACTCTGGATTCGATGACGCGTGGGACTGGTACACGGGCGGACCGAGACAGCGCCTCCAGCCGGGAGGGGCAATAGTTCTGGTCATGACTCGTTGGTCTGAAAAAGATTTGACGGGGCAGTTGATGCGCCAGATGGCAAAGGATCCTTTGGCGGACCAGTGGGAAGTGGTTGAGTTTCCTATGGAGCTGCCTTCTGGGGACCCTGTTTGGCCAGAATATTGGTCTGTGGACGATCTAATCGCGGTAAAAGCGTCGATTCCTCCTAGTAAGTGGAATGCGCAGTATCAGCAGCAGCCTACGGGTGACACGAGCGCAATCTTGAAAAGGGAGTGGTGGAAAGTTTGGGAGGAGCCTAAGATTCCTCGTTTGGAGTATGTTATCCAAAGTTACGATACGGCGTTTAGTAAAAGGGAGACGGCGGACTACAGTGCGATAACGACGTGGGGAGTTTTCTACCCGGAGGAGGGTCCCCAGCCTAATTTGATTTTGTTGGAGTCTAAGAAGGGTCGCTGGGATTTTCCGGAGCTTAAGGCTATGGCTTTGGAGCAGTATAAGTATTGGGACCCCGAAACGGTAATAATTGAGGCAAAGGCTTCGGGTACTCCTTTGACACAAGAATTGCGCAATATGGGAATCCCTGTGGTAAACTTTACGCCGTCCCGTGGCAATGATAAGGTAACTAGGGTGCATTCTATCGCTCCGCTTCTGGAGGCTGGAATGATCTGGGTGCCGGACGAGCAATGGGCACAAGAATTAATTGAAGAGTGTGCTGCGTTTCCGCATGGGGAACACGACGACTTGGTAGACAGTACCACTCAAGCACTGATGCGTTATCGTCAAGGTAACTTTGTACAGTTGCCTACGGACGATTGGGAACAAGCGGAAGATCCTGCAAATATGCGGCCCGCGTATTATGGTTGAGGAAGGTAAACATGGCGTTAACACTTGACGAAGTAATGGCCGAGATTGATCGGATCAAAGAAGAGTACGCTCGGGAAGATCTAGACTATGCGGCGCAGGCTATTTCTACGTTCATGCTGGATAACGACGTTCCGGAAGATCTTTACCGTAACGCCATGACTAGGCTCAACGAGGCCAACTATCGCAGCATAGCCCAGTCTGGACTTACCGGGGGCGAAAGTTTAGGTGGTGACGGAGACGGCTCGGGAGTCGTGACTTTAGAGTCGAGCCGTTCTGGCCAAGGGCAAACGTATGCTCTCCCGAATCAGTACACCCTTGCTGACGTGCAAGTAGCTGGCCGTCCTATGATGAACGAGGCCCAGCTTAGTCAGTACCTGCCTTACAATCCTTACGATATTGAACAACGCCGAGCGTACGAGTTGGAAGGCCCGCGGGCCGTGACGTTCTACGACCGCATCTTGAACCGCGCCGTCCCTGTTGTGACTAAAGGATTCTTGCCCAGTGGCGAGCCTACTACGGGCATTACTATGGGGGACGCGGCCCTCGCGTCATCTGGCGAGATGGATATCACGTCGGTCTTCCCGTCTACTGGCATGAACATTATGGGCAGTGGTCTTGGCGGCACGACAGTTGGTTTGTCTGCGGAGCAGGCGGCGGCGGCGGGCCTTCCTGCCGGTAATGCTACGGGAAGCATACTTAACACTACGGGCAATAACTTTGTCACGCCCGCCGGTACGCTGACCACGGATCAAGTTCTTGGGACTACGGGAACTGGCAATATTGTGGATTCTCGTACACAAGTCCAAAAAGATTTACAGGCTATTTACTTAGGCTCTCCTAGTACCGAAATAGCCGGACAGCGTATCTCCGACTATGCAAATTCTATGGGCGGGTTAACTTCCGAACAAGTAGTGAACTCTATCAATCCGGTTATATCTCAAGGCGGAAGTGGCTTATTAGATCCGGGTGGTGTGCTAAATGCGGCGGATGTTGACGCGGCGGTAGTTGCCGGAAACTTTCCTTTAGCGGGAACCGGTTCTCCGGTCACTACCAACCTAACCGATTTCTACACCCCGGGAGCGGCTACCGGAACAGGGGCCTACACTAACCTTGAATCGGCGTACCGAGTTTTGGACGAGGGCGCTAGACAAGGTTTGAGCTTGGATCAAATAGGCGCTTCTTTTGGCCTAGACGCAGCTAGAACTAATCAGGTTTTAACGGACGTCGGTATTGACCCCACCACCTACGCCACCGGAGCAGGGATCTTGTCTTTAGGCTCTTCACCTACTGCGGTAGGCAACCAGCTTATACAGCCGGCGGCAGCTCCGATTCAGCAAAACCTTGCATCGATGTACGACCCTACTCAAAGCAGCCAAGCGGGCTATGACTTAAATACGGCCAATCAAGTAATTACTCAGGGGCTTGCGCAAGGGTTAAGCCTAGACCAAATAGGCGCTTCTTTTGGCCTAGACGCCGCTAGAACTCGCCAAGTTCTTTCGGACGTAGGCGTAGATACCACTAAGATTCCCGGATTTAGAGAAGGCGGTCCCGCCGTAGATACGGGCGACCAAGGAGGCGGATTTTTCCAGTCCGTGGGCCGCGGCATCTCGGGTCTGGCCAGTTACGCAAAAGACAAGATGTTTGGTGAAGTGCCCGAGTACATGGCGGACACATCCGAGATTCGTTTCTCTGGTCGTCCGGGCAGCGAGTACCGTGAAGAGTATTACGGTGAAGGGCCTACGTTTGAAGAGACGTTGATCAGCGAATACGGTTACCCTGAAAGCCCCGAGCGTCCCGGTTCAGCAGACTTTAGTCGCGAATCACGGCCCACGGATCGCAGGGACATGCCGGCTTCCTCTGAGTTATTAGATGCTAGGGCGCATGCCTTGGGCACAGCTCTTTACGGAAACGAGTATGGTGGCGAAGCGTCTACCGCCATGGGAGTTATGGGCGAGGAGTTTGACCGGACGTTTGATAACGCCAGTCGAGAAGACATTGCTATGGACACCCGCAACAATGCGGTTGGCCGCAAGATACTGCGTAACGCGGGCATTATGAACACAACTCGGGATCTTACCCGAATGGTGGATCAACAAATCTTGGATCAGCTTGACCGCATTATGGATCGTCCTAGGGAAGAGCGCAGGGCCGAAAGCCCTAAAGAAGGCCCGGATCTTTACTTTTCTAGGTTAGACCCTAGAACACTAACAACGACCACCGATCCCAGAGGGATTGTTAACGCAACAAATTACTCTCGTCACCCCGGCGGAAATTAAAAACAGGATACGGACATGGCAGAACCAAATCAACCGGTAGTCTCCTTAATGGATCGCATGAGTGACGATTCGGAGCTTTTGGTGATTGAAGATGATGCGGACTTAGCCTCTCCCAACGGCATGTTTTCTGCTTCGGACATTATGCCCGACGGCATTGAGATTGAGCTGGACGAGGAAGGCGGCGCTACGGTTGATTTTGACCCTACTGCGGAAAACATGGTTGACGAGGGTGATTTCTATCGGAATCTTGCCGAGGACATGGATGACGGCGAGTTGGGCCGTATTTCAAACGATTTGGTTGGGCAATATGACGCTAACCGAGCGTCTCGTCAGGATTGGGAAGACACGTATACCAAAGGCTTAGATCTTCTAGGATTTAAATACGAAGAGCGTACGTTGCCTTTCCGTGGCGCTACTGGCGTAACTCACCCTCTTTTAGCGGAATCCGCCACTCAATTCCAAGCGCAAGCTTTTAACGAGCTTTTGCCTCCCGAAGGTCCGGTCCGTACGGCTATTGTAGGCGCTCCGGATAAAGAAAAAGAAGCCCAAGCGGGTCGCGTCCAAGAATTTATGAACTACTACATCACTAACGTGATGGAAGAGTACACCCCCGAATTCGACCAGATGCTTTTTTATCTCCCCTTGGCAGGTTCTACCTTCAAGAAGGTTTATTATGACGAGACTTTGGGCCGTGCGGTAAGTTCTTTCGTGCCTGCCGAAAACCTCGTTGTCCCTTACGAGACCAGTAATCTGGAGACTGCTCCGATTATTACTCACGTAGTGCCTATTTCTGCAAATGATTTGCGTAAAAAGCAGGTTTACGGGTTCTATTTAGATGTTCCGATTAATCCCGGACAAGAAGGGTCGTCTCAACTTAATGATGAAATAGACGATATACAGGGGGTACACCCCTCCTATATTAACTACGACTGCACGTTGCTTGAATTCCACGTAGAGCTGGACTTGCCGGGTTTTGAAGACATGGGTGAGGATGGCGAAGAGACGGGAATTAAGATTCCGTACATTGTCACTATTAGCGAAGAAACCGGAAAGGTTTTGGCGATTCGTCGTAACTATATTGAAGACGACGAGTCTTACAAGAAAATCCAGTACTTCGTTCACTATAAGTTTCTTCCGGGCCTTGGTTTCTATGGACTAGGTCTTATCCACACTATCGGCGGACTCTCTAGGACAGCCACAGCGGCCCTACGTCAGCTTATAGACGCGGGTACACTATCTAACCTCCCTGCGGGCTTTAAGGCCCGGGGCATGCGTATACGTGACGATTCTGAGCCGTTGCAGCCGGGAGAGTTTAGGGATGTGGACGCACCGGGCGGTTCTATCCGAGATAGTTTAATTCCGCTTCCGTTTAAGGGTCCGGATCAGACTTTGTTTAATTTGCTCGGTTTTGTAGTAGAAGCCGGGCAGCGTTTTGCTACGATCACTAACTTAAAAGTCGGTGACGGGAACCAAAATGCTCCGGTTGGCACTACGGTGGCTATGCTTGAGCAAGGGACTCGCGTAATGAGTGCGGTGCATAAGCGTATGCATTATGCGTTACGGCAAGAGTTAAAGCTTTTGACTCAAGTTATAGCTAATGACCTACCGCAAGAATACCCCTATTCGGTAGAAGGTGGTGATCAAGCTATCATGGCCCAAGACTTTGATGACAGGGTAGACGTGGTACCGGTTTCTAATCCAAACGTTTTCTCTCAGTCGCAGAGAATAGCGGTTGCGCAAGCGCAGCTAGAGCTTGCTATGCAAGCCCCGCAGATTCATAACACGCATGAGGCGTACCGTCGCATGTATGAAGCTTTGGGCGTGCGGAATATAGATAAGATTCTTAATGCGCCTACCGCAGACGAGCCTCTACCCAAAGATCCGGCTCAAGAGCATATTGATGCTATGGACGATATGGAGCTTAAAGCGTTTGAAGGTCAGGACCACGATGCGCATATAACTGCGCACTTGACCTTTATGGCATCTGGCGTGGTGCAAGCAATGCCTGCAATGGCCATGGCTTTGCAAAAGCACGTTTTACAGCACGTAAAGCTTAAGGCGCGTGAGCAAGCCGCAGCGATGTTCTTGCAGCAAAACCAAGGTCAAGAAGTTACAGAAGATCAAATGCTTGACGTTGAAACTTTAATTGCACAGATTATTGCTCAAGAAATGCAGACGCTTCGTCAGATGAGCCAGAGCATTATGGGTGGCGAGGGCCAAGGTCCGGATCCACTACTGGCGCTGAAAGAGAAAGAGCTACAGATAAAAGAACAGGGCACTGTCGCAGATATATCCGAGGGACAGCGCAAGTTAGACCTGCAAGCGGCAACCTTGAAAGAACGTTCACGGCAGTTTAACGAACGCTTGGCCAGCCAAGAAGAGACTAGCGAAAGGCGAATTGAAGCCACTAATCAACGCGAACTCTTGCGCATACAAGCGCAACGAGAGCAACAACGAGGAAATTAATTATGCGCACTGTAAGATGTAACGGAACTGCTCCGGGCAAAGCCCCTAAAGCCACAAACTATGCGGACATAAAAGATCAAGGCCGCATCCCGTACGCTAAAGCTACGGCAGAAAAAACACCCGACACGGCTAAGGGTACGGTTACGACCGGAACTAGCCGGGGTATGGGCGCAATGTTGCGCGGTGGCGATTTTACTATTTGTTAGGGATATATCATGCCGATAATGCGTGGTTCTAGCTCGAAGACAATAAGTAATAATGTACGCAAGTTACGTGGGGAAGGTTTTCCACAAAAACAGGCGGTTGCTATTTCGTTGTCTAATGCGGGCAAAAGTAAACCAAAGAAAATGGCTAATGGCGGATTTGTAAAACGGTTCAGCCCCATCATCCTGAGACCCCAAAGGTTTCAGGGTATCTATTAGCCTTTTCTAGAAAACTAGTATAAGATTCACTGCAACTATATCAGATAAAATCATGGGAGGATTCATGGATGATTTGGTTGTGGTGCAGTTCGTTCAAAAAACTATTAAAGAACGCAGAAGTAATGTCTTAGATATTTTAGAAAGCAACGGTATAGCCACCATGGAGCAGTACGCTACTTTGATGGGTGAGCTAAACGCATTGAATCATATAGCTCAGGAACTCTCCTTCCTGCTAGAACAACAGGAGCAGTTGAATGATTGAAGTACCCGGTTACTTAGCGCAACAGCTTGAAAAAGAAGCTGCTGAAAAAAAGCCTGCTAAAAACAAAAAGGATGTTTCACGTGAAACATCTGTCGAAAGCATGTACGTCGAGCCTAAGTCTAAAGTTTTAGACCCCACAAAGGCTGACGCGCCCCTCCTAGAAAAGTTGCCTGACCCCAGCGGTTGGAGACTGTTGATACTACCTTATCGAGGCAAATCTAAGACGGACGGTGGAATTTATATACCGGACAAAGTGTTAGAGGATGGCCAAGTCCAAACTGTAGTTGGATATGTCTTGAAGAAAGGACCTTTAGCGTACAAAGACAAAGACAAATTTCCCGAAGGCGATTGGTGCCAAGAGAAAGATTGGGTAATTTTTGCTCGCTACGCGGGTTCTCGTTTCCGTATTGACGGAGGGGAGGTACGCATTCTTAACGATGACGAGATACTAGCAACTATTTCTGATCCGGAAGATATCATCAGTTTTTAATAGGAGATAAACATGGCTGACGTACAGTATGAAATTGAAGAGGACGAAGGGTCTGTAGATTTAGACGTTTCGGACAGTGAAGAAACGGAGATAGAGCTTAAATCTTCTAAAAAAGAAGACGATAGCAATGAATTAGACTCCGATTCTACTAATAACGTAGATGAGGACGATGAGCACCAAGAGTATAGCGCGGGCGTTAAAAAGCGAATTGACCGCTTAACTAAGAAAATGCGTGAAGCGGAACGGCAGCGTGAAGAAGCCGTTAAGTATGCTCAAGGCGTGCAGAGCGAATCGGAAAAAATACGAACCCGTATGAAAGCTTTAGACCAAGGCTACATGACGGAGTATGGCAGCCGTTTGAGCATGGAGCAGCAACAGGTTGAATCTGAGTTAAAACGTGCCGTTGAGATGGGTGATTCAGACGCTACCGTGGCCGCTCAAAGAAAGATGACTCAGTTGGCGGTGGCTTCAGATCGGTACGAAACCACTAAACAAGCTCAAGAGCGTTCTTTAAAAGAACAGCAACAAGCGGAGCAGTACCACCGGCAACAAGCTCAACAAGCGCCCCAACAAGCCCCAAAGGCTCCGGACCCTAAAGCCGAAAATTGGGCCAATCGAAACGATTGGTTTGGTTCCGATGAAGCCATGACGTTTGCGGCATTTGGTCTACATAAGCGTTTAGTGGAAGACGAAGGATTTGACCCCACAAGCAATGAGTATTATAGTGAGCTAGACAATCGCATACGGAAAGAATTTCCGCATAAATTTAAAGACTCTACCGGCAAACGTCCTGTACAAAATGTAGCCGGAAGCGCCCGTGGTTCCACGGGTAGAACTGGACGCACCACTAAGGTAAAACTCACACCAAGCCAAGTCGCTATTGCGAAGAAATTAGGTGTGCCACTCGAAGAATACGCGAAATATGTCAAATAGGAGACGACAATGACTGACAAGAAATTAGGTTTTGAAGGTATTGATCGCTCTTCTCGCGCTAAAGACAGCAGGGGGAAAGAACAGCGGCGAAAGCCTTGGGCACCCCCATCCATGTTAGATGCACCGCCTGCACCCGAAGGGTACAAGCACCGGTGGATACGTACAGAAGTTCGTGGTTTTGACGACCGCAAGAACATTTCTGCCCGTATGAGAGAAGGATATGAGTTGGTAAGATCCGACGAGTACCCTGATTTTGAAGCACCGGTAGTAGATTCAGGCAAATATGAAGGTGTGTTTGGCGTTGGAGGACTTTTACTCGCACGCATTCCAATAGAAACCTTAGCGGAAAGATCCGACCACTATGCCGGAAAAACGCAAGATCTTATGGATGCTGTCGATCACGACATGATGCGAGAAAATGCCCATTCAAGCATGGCGATCAATAAACCCGATCGTCAATCTCGTGTAACTTTTGGTGGCTCTAGAAAAAATTAAGCCGCCCCTTTAGGAGAAATAAATCATGGCAAATCAAGCAACTGCCTATGGTCTTCGCCCTATTGGACTTGTTGGTAGCGGTGCAAATACTACGGGTGTTACCCAGTATGAAATTGCCTCTAACAACACCAATGCTATATTCCAGTATAGTATTTGTGTCCCTACATCGGCCGGTACTATAGACCAAGCAGGGGATACAGCAGGCGGCACTGTCGTCGCATTGGGAGTCCTAATGGGTGTTGAGTATGTTGATTCGGTTTCAAAGAAGCCTATATGGATTAACTATTGGCCCGGTTCTGGTAGCGTCAGCGTGGATACTAACTATCCTGTTAAAGCTTTCGTAGCAGATAATCCGAACCAATTGTTCCAAGTTTCTACCGATGCAACTTTTACAAACAGAGCAACTGCTCTATCTGCCGTTTTCAGTAACGCTTCTTTGGGCACTTCTGCCCGAACAGGTACTACGGCTAATGGAAACTCCAATTCTCAGTTTAACGTGGCATCTGTAGCTACTGCAGCGACGTTACCGTTGAGAGTTGTTGGAATTGTTGACGATGAAGCAAATAGCGATTACACGGCAGCGGGTATCCCGATGATTGTGCGTCTAAATGCTCACGCTAACGCTAACGCCGGTGGTTTTGCTTCACAAACCACTGCCATAACCACAGGCATTTAAGAGGGCTAAATCATGGCTATATCTCGCGCACAACTAGCGAAAGAGCTGGAACCCGGACTAAATGCTTTGTTCGGTTTAGAGTACGATCGTTATGAAAACGAGCACGCAGAAATCTTCGACGAAGAGTCTTCTGATCGTGCATTTGAAGAAGAGGTGATGCTGTCAGGATTTGGCACGGCCCCCGTTAAAAATGAGGGTAATGCCATTTCGTTTGATGACGCGCAGGAAACATTTACTGCACGTTACACTCACGAGACCATCGCTTTGGCATTCAGCATTACGGAAGAAGCGGTTGAGGACAATCTTTACGATCGTCTTGCAGCCCGCTATACACGCGCTCTTGCACGCTCAATGTCTCAAACTAAGCAGATTAAAGCTGCTTCAGTCTTGAACAATGCGTTCAATGCAGCAGTGCCTGTAGGCGATGGTGCGGCACTTTGTTCTGCATCTCACCCTTCATTGTCTGGCAACCAAGCTAACCTTTTGGCTACTCCAGCCGACCTTAACGAGACGTCTCTTGAGCAAATGCTCATTAACATCGCGGGTCTAACGGATGAGCGTGGTCTTAAGATTGCGGTTCGTGGTATGAAGATGATTATTCCTAAAGAGCTGCAATTCATTGCAGAGCGGGTAATCAACTCTAACTTGCGTCCCGGTACTGCCGATAACGACATCAATGCGACTAAGTCTATGGGTATGATTCCTGACGGTGCGGTGGTTAACCACTTCCTGACAGACCCAGACAACTTCTTCATCAAAACTGATGCTCCTAACGGTTTTAAGATGTTCAACAGAACCCCTCTTAAGACTGCGATGGAAGGCGACTTCGATACTGGCAACATGCGATTCAAGGCCCGTGAGCGTTACAGCTTCGGCGTTTCGGATTGGCGTGCTGTGTACGGTAGCGGTTCATAAGATTTAGGTCTTGTGTGGAAAAGGGGTGGCTTGTGCTGCCCCTTTTTTTATCGTATCTTATATATGTCCCTGACAGTCGCATCCCGCGGCTGACACTAGCCACGACAGGAGATCTTCATGGCGACTACTACTTTTTCTGGTCCTATTAAGGCCGGCACAATTCGCAACACCACTGGTACTACCGTTGGCACAGACGTAGCTAATGCTGGTTTTGTAACTATGGCTCAGGCTGCGGTTATTGCCGCTACTGGCGCAGACGCACAGACCACCACCGTGGCTACTATCCCTGCAAACTCTAAGATTATTTCTGTGGTTTTGAACGTTACCACCGCTAATGACGATACCACGGCGTCTACCGTTATTGTTGGAACCGCGGCGGATGACAATGCGTTTTTAACTGCAACCAGCGTCCAAGCCGCGGGTGTTACTTTTAGTGACGTTATGACGTCTGCCGCTACTGACGTAGGCACTACGGATGTCCAAGTCATTGCTGCTTTTGCCGCGACGGACGAAGACGGAACGGCGGGTGTTGCAGACTGTACGGTAATGTACATTCAAAACGCTAACCTCGCTTAAGGGGGAATTATGTCTGGTTCTGATACTTTAGCGAAAAGAGTAACTGGCACCGGTTCTCTCGGTGTTGGTCCTGCTCGTGTCCGGGGGTTCCAAGTAACCACGGGTGCAGGAGCAGGAAGGCTTACCATAACGCAAGGAAATGGTGGCGCTACGGCTATAGACATAGATTTCGGGGCAAGCACTTCTGATTCGGTTTTTATACCGGATGAGGGCGTAAGAGTTTCCGATATATATGTCTCGGCTTTAACCAATATAACTGCTGTAACTATATTCTATAATTAACCCGGGGGTTTTATGGCCACTACAACGGCTGTTAAAAGAACACCTTCTGGTAGAGTTTCTTATAGAGGAGAGACGTTTTCCGGCTATAACAAGCCTAAAAGAACGTCTGGCGGTAGCAAAAAGTTTGCGGTCCTTGCTAAGAAAGGCGACGACGTAAAATTGGTTCGTTTTGGGGACCCTAATATGACCATTAAAAAGGACATCCCTGCTAGGCGAGCAAGCTTTAGAGCACGTCATAAATGCGATACGGCAAAAGACAAGTTCTCTGCACGTTACTGGAGTTGCAAAAAATGGTAGGTAACGAGGCTTTAGAGAAGGAAGTAAACGACGTGAAGCGCCAGATGGCCGTCGTTGAAACTATTTTGCACCGCATTGAGAATAATCATCTTAACCACATGGAAGATGATATACGTGATTTGCGGAACAAAAACTGGATGATTTTGGCCGGTATTGCTAGTCAACTCTCCGCGACATTAGTCGCGGTTGTTATGATGGTATTAGGTTAGGAGAATTATTATGGATCAAGGTTCTAATTGCAGTCCACGTAAAAGAGAAGCCATGGGTTATTCGTATGGCGGAGAAGTTAAGAAAATGGCTAAAGGCGGTCGTGCCGTTAAAGGCATGAAAGTTGGCGGACCGGTAAAAATGGCCAAAGGCGGTTGTGCTGTTCGAGGTATGAAATAATGCCTACTAAACGTGGACTTTATTCAAATATTAATGCTAAAAAAAGACGTATAGCGGCGGGTTCGGGTGAGACCATGCGTTCTCCGGGAACTAAGGGTGCTCCCACTGCTGCGGCGTTTAAACAATCCGCTAAAACCGCTAAAAAAACCAAAAAATGAAAGGTGTTAAGCACTACCGGAAAAACGGGACAGAGCATAAAGGCGGGACGCACAAGATGTCTGACGGATCTCTTCACAGTGGCAAGACGCACACTTCGTCATCTAAGCCGCTGTTTCATTACGGTGATTTGTCTAAACCCGCAAAAAATAAAGCAAGGCAGAGCTGGGGTAATTAATGGCTGTTTCTGGATCAAAAGATTTTGAATTAGACGTCTCTGATTATATCGAAGAGGCGTTTGAGCGATGCGGAAAAGAGATGCGTACAGGTTACGATCTTAAGACTGCTAAACGCTCTTTAAATCTTTTGTTTGCAGATTGGGCTAACAGAGGCTTGAACCAGTGGACTATTCAGCAGGTGACCACCACGCTGACGCAGGGTGTATCGGATATTACGGTAGGCGCTGACACCATTGATATTTTGTCCATAGTGGTTCGCCGGGACAACACGGATTACGGAATACAGCGTTTGAGTAGGGATGATTACATTAATATTCCGAATAAAACGCAGCAGTCTAGGTCGTCACAATGGTTTCTAGACCGCTTAATTAGCCCCATTTTGAAGCTGTGGCCTGTTCCAGACAATAGCACGGACCAAATTATTTATAATCGTTTAGTCCGTCTAGACGACGCGGATTCGGCGACTAATACGTTGCAGATACCTTTTCGCTTCTACCCAGCGCTTGCCGCGGGTTTGGCATACTACATAGCCATTAAGAAAGCTCCGGACCGAATACAGCTTCTTAAAGCTCTGTACGAAGAAGAAATGCAGCGTGCAATGGATGAAGACCGGGATAGAGCGTCTTTCAACGTCGTACCTAGTTTAGCTTATTCCAGAGGTAGATAATGGGTAAGTTTGCTGTTGGCAAAAAAGCTTATGGCATTTCGGACCGCTCAGGCTTTCGTTACAGACTTAACGACATGCAGAAAGAGTGGACGGGGATGCTTGTGGGACGGGATGAGTTTGAGGTTAAACAGCCTCAACTTAACCCTCGCCGCAAAGTTATTGACCCGCAAGCTTTACGCGATGCTCGCCCGGATAGGGTAGAACCTACGGTTATTTATGCGGGCCTTCCTTTGGTTACGGCTCCGGGTTTGGGTCCGGTTACGGCCTTTGGGCAAGTTGGTAGTGTTACGGTGGTAACCACATGAGTTTTACTTACGATCAATTAAAAACGGCAATACAAGATTACACGCAAAACGAAGAAACAAGTTTTGTGAATAACTTGCCGGTTTTTATACGCGTGGCCGAAGAGCGTATCTTAAAGAACGTTCAGCTTACGCTTTTTCGTAAAAACGCTACGGCAAACACGACGGCCAGCAATCAATATCTTGCGGCACCTAGCGATTTTTTAGCGCCGTTTTCTTTGTCGTATACCGACGCAAGTAACGATAAGCACTTTTTGGACTATAAAGACGTTAACTTTGTCCAATCTTTTAACCCGGATGCGTCCACTACGGGAGCGCCGCGTTACTACGCATATTTTGACGTTAGTAATTTTTTAATAGGCCCTACTCCAAATGGCGCATTTGCGGTAGAGCTTCACTACTTCTATCGCCCGGCAAGTTTAACTTCCGGTCTTGGGGGTGGTACTACTTGGTTAAGTACAAATGCGGAAGTAGCTCTTTTATACGGTTGTTTGATTGAAGCCTACACCTACATGAAAGGTGAAGCAGATGTCATGAAAAAGTATGAAAAACGTTTTGTAGAAGCCGTAACATCTTTGAAGAACTTCGGCGAAGCAAAAGAAGTTACCGATGCATACCGAACCGGACTTATCATTAGAGATAAAGCCTAAGATAATTTGTAAAAGACAGGAGAAACACAAATGGCTATTACACAAGCTATGGCAACATCATTCAAAGTTCAAATTCTTGATGGCGACTTTGATTTCAGCAGTGGCACGGCACAGGTATTTAAGATCGCGCTGTTCACTAGTTCAGCTACGTTGGGTGCGACCACTACTGCGTACGCAACAACTAATGAAGTGGCCGGAACGGGCTATGTGGCAGGCGGCAATACGCTGACTATCTCTGCAAACCCTGCTTCGAGCGGCACTACAGCGTTCTTGGACTTTGCGGATACTACGTGGTCTACAGCGACTATTACTGCCCGTGGCGCACTGATTTACTTGGCTAACGGCGGCACTAACCCTGCTGTTGCGGTACTAGACTTTGGTGCGGACAAGACCTCTACTGCGGGCGACTTTACTATTGTCTTCCCTGCGGCTGACGCGAGTAACGCTATAATCCGTATTGCCTAAGAGTAGGGTGCTATGACTGACGTTACGGTCCCACTCTCCGGTTGGGGATTCAGCACTTGGGGTACGGATTCGTGGGGCGAAGGTAATGCCCTGCCGATTGCTACAGGTGAACTAGGGACCGTAGGTGTTGTAGGTAACGCCGTTGTTAGCGTTACAGGTGTTGTAGGAACGACTGCTCTAGGCAGCGCTGAAGCGCAAATTAGCCAAAGCGTATCGGTTACTGGGGTTAGCGCCACGGGCGTTGCGGCTTATACGGTCTGGGACGCTACTGTTTATCTAGGTGGTTGGGGTCGTGGAGTCTGGGGCCAAGGTGCGTGGGGCGAGGGCTTAGGTCTTTCTGCTACAGGCGCAGTAGGCTCGGTTGAAGTCCAAGAAGGCGTAGGGGTATACGTCACTGGCGTACAGGCAACCACAGCCCTAGGCAACATAGCAGTAGAGGCCGATGGAGCGATAGAAGCTCTCGGTAACGCAGCCACAGGCGAAGTCGGTACGGTGGTTGTTAATGCTGCTGCCATTGTTGGCGTTACAGGTGTTACAGGCACGGGCGCGCTAGGTGTTGCAGGGCCGATAACCACGGTAGCAATAAACGTCACAGGCGTAGAAGCCACGGGTGTTGCAGGCGATGCGAGCGTTATTGGAGATTCTTCTCTCGACGCTACAGGGCTAGAAGCCACTGCTACCCTTGGCAACATTACGGTCCTATTGCAGCAAAACGTCGATGTTACCGGCGTACAGGGCACTACAGCACTAGGCGAGACAACTGAAACCGCAGGGGCGAAGGTATACGCCATTGGCGTACAAGCCACAGGACAGGTTGGAACAGTATTGGTTTGGAGCGAGATTGTACCGAATCAGAACGCAGGCTGGGTAGATGTAGACGACAGCCAAACACCAAATTGGACGGAAATAGCAGCATGATTAAAGTAAACG
>Ga0222670_1000408_pt1 | contig 18557 bp, 16 predicted proteins | sample AntAcemetagen732_FD_181148 | JGI IMG/M metagenome (GOLD analysis project Ga0222670, IMG submission 181148) | Saline water microbial communities from Ace Lake, Antarctica - #732 | ecosystem: Environmental > Aquatic > Non-marine Saline and Alkaline > Saline | place: Antarctica: Ace Lake... | reverse complement strand
CGCCAATGGATCTGATTGCCTGTTGGTGGCCGTAAAAATAGCCCCCAAGAAAGACATGCGGTTGTTAAAATCTTTCTGTGCACGCCCTACCAAATAATTGGTCATGGGCTCCACCAAAGTCTCTGTTCTTTGTCCATTGAGGTCGGATTGCGCATACATCCCACTAGTCACACTCTCTAAAAGACCCAAAGACCAACCGTTTTTAGTCTTACCAGAAAACTTAGCGGCCCCCAAAATAGTAGTGTTGTTTGGCCTTTTAATATGGCCCCCTTCGGGCGCCGATGCCCCCAACTGAGGACTTCTACCAATCCTTCTAGAATAAAACAGATTGTCGTTTCCGTTGGCAAACCTAAAATCAAAAATATTTTTATTCTCTATAAAAAATGGCCGTTGTTCTCTAAAAAAGATTTGAAAACCATCTAAGGCTATGGCCCCAGGATCTGCCTCCACCTGGCCAAAATCTGGATTCACCGTAAGGTCTAAGGTCAGATCATTGGTAATACCAATTTTGGCATCTAAACCTAAATTGAGCTTAGGATCCTTACCATCTCTGAAAGGATTGCCGCTTTGGGCCTGATAAGTGTCGTATTGGCCCACAGTAAAAGGTTGAATTTCCAACTGCCTTTGTGGTTCAATATCTATCAGCCCCCTTAGGGTGCCAAATTCACTAACCATCCCTGCAGCATTTTGTGGGATTCTATCCCAAGCAGAACGCTCTTGCGCTCTAAATAACATTCTAGAAAGCTGTAAACCCCAAAACTGTTCTTTGGCATTTCCAAATTTTAATTGACTGAAGGGAATCTTCATTTCTGCCGTCCAACCCAAGTCGTCAATATGAGTGGCCACATACCAGATGGGGTTCCATGAGTCGTCCCAGTTGTTGCCATTTTCAGAGACAAACTCATCTCCTTTTACCCCTGCGGCAGTGACAGAAAAAGCAAAAGCAGTTCGCTTGTCTAAATAACTATCCAATATAAAAGCTACTCGGTCTCCCTGAAAGCCATCTCGCCTAGACAAACGCTTTTCTATTTTATCAGGTTCAGTGTCAAAACAACGCACCGCTACATAAAGGTATTTAGAATCATAGGTAATTTTAAATTGTGTTTCTTGGGCTGGAGAAGTATTCTCATCGGGCATTTGTTCTATAAAATCTCCTGTCCATGGAACAATATCCCAAATAGATTCTTTAATAATACCATCAATACTAGGCACTTCATTTTTTGGTAGGCGCTGAGTTGTATAGGTCTTCTGATCATATTTAGACGACCTTAGCGTGTCAGAAACTGCAGTATCTTCCTGAGAATAGACAAAGAAATTAGTTACAAAAAAAAGGACAGTAAGGTATTTAAAGCGCATAAATATTAGGTGGAATAAGTGGCAAAAATACCCTGCTCAATTGTAACATGAGCCACTCACAGGAGTTTTAACATTTCCTTATGAGTTTAAAAAATAAAAAAAATAAACTTTATACGAAAATAATCAAAAAACAGCATTTGGAATTCAACTAATTAGTTGTACATTTGCAGCCCGATTATCGGGATTATAGTGTTTAATCAATAAAAATATTAGTGTGGACACATTAAGTTACAAAACTGTTTCAGCTAACAAAGCTACAGTTAACAAAAAGTGGGTACTGGTAGATGCAGAAGGACAAACTTTAGGACGTTTGGCTTCTAAAATAGCTATTATGCTTAGAGGTAAAAACAAACCTAACTACACCCCTCACGTAGATTGCGGGGACAACGTTATAGTTATAAATGCGGAGAAAGTTACCATGACTGGTAATAAGATGCAGACTAAAACTTACATCAGACACACTGGTTATCCAGGAGGTCAGCGTTCTCTTACTGCTAGTGAATTACTAGCGAAAAAGCCTATTGGTCTTGTTGAGAAAGCAGTGAAAGGAATGTTACCTAAAAACAAACTAGGCGCGGATCTTTACAGAAATTTAAAAGTATACGAAGGTACAGCGCACGGTCAAGAGGCGCAAAAACCTGTAGTAATAAACTTAGAATCATTTTAGCAATGGAAGTAATTCACAAAATAGGAAGAAGAAAAACAGCGGTTGCTCGTGTATATCTAACACCAGGAAACGGTAAAGTTACGATCAATAAAAGAGATCTAGAGAACTACTTTCCAACAGCTACCTTACAGTACAAAGTACACCAGCCTTTCGCCCTTACAGGAACAGAAGGAACTTATGACGTAAAAGTGAATGTGTATGGCGGTGGTATCACTGGTCAAGCTGAAGCAGTACGCTTAGGGATTTCTAGAGCGTTGTGTGATATTGACGTAGAAAACAGGTTAACACTTAAGCCAGAAGGTCTTTTAACAAGAGATCCAAGAATGGTAGAGCGTAAGAAATTCGGACAGAAGAAAGCCCGTAAGAAATTCCAATTCTCTAAACGTTAATCGTTTAAACTATAAAATTAAGGCCTTATTCGTAGGGCCTTTATATGTTCTTAAAAGTATCCTCCCATCTTGGGAGGTCTTTATTATAAATAAGTTGTTATCTGGATACACCAGAAACTAGTTTAGCATCTAAATGTTACGTAGTAGCATTGCTAATCCAACAGAAAGTAAACTAAGTAAAAATGGCAAACAAAATTGAAGTTAAAGACCTATTAGAGGCTGGGGTGCATTTCGGTCACCTTACAAGAAAATGGAATCCAAGTATGGCTCCTTACATCTACATGGAGCGTAATGGTATTCACGTAATTAACCTTTACAAAACTGCTGCAAAAATTGAAGAAGCTAACGAAGCATTAAAGAAAATTGCTGCCTCTGGTAGAAAAATTCTTTTCGTAGCGACTAAAAAACAAGCAAAAGACATCGTGGCTGAAAAAGCGGCTAATGTAAACATGCCTTACATCACAGAAAGATGGCCAGGTGGTATGTTAACCAACTTTATAACGATCCGTAAAGCTGTGAAGAAAATGGCTACAATTGATCGCATGAAAAAAGATGGTACCTTTTTAACCCTTTCTAAGAAAGAGCGTTTACAGGTAGATCGTTTAAGAGCAAAATTGGAGAAAAACTTAGGTTCTATATCTGACATGACTCGTTTGCCTGGCGCTTTATTTGTTGTAGACACCATGAGAGAGCATATTGCTGTGAAAGAAGCTTTAAAGCTTAACATTCCAATCTTTGCCATGGTTGACACCAACTCAGATCCAAAACAAATAGACTACGTGATCCCATCTAACGATGACGCGTCTAAATCTATCGAAGCAATTTTAGCCCATGTTACTGGTGCTGTTGCAGAAGGGTTATCAGAAAGAAAATCAGAAAAAACTGCTGAAAAAGAAGGTGCCACTGACGCACAAGAAGCAGTTCCAAAAGCTGAGGCAGCTCCAAAAGCTGAGGCAGCTCCAAAAGCTGAGGCAGCTCCAAAAGCTGAAGCAGCTCCAGCAGATGACTTAAACAGCAAGACTGTTGCTGAATTAAAAGAAATGGCTACTGCAAAAGGTGTAGAAGGTATTTCTAGTATGAAGAAAGCAGATTTAGTAGCTGCATTAAGTTAACATAAAGTAAATCAAAATAACATGGCAAATATTACTGCTGCAGAAGTAAACAAATTAAGACAAACTACCGGTGCCGGTATGATGGACTGTAAGAAAGCCTTAGTGGAAGCTGAGGGTAACTTTGATACAGCTATTGAAATATTACGCAAAAAAGGACAAAAAGTAGCTGCCAATAGAGCAGACAGAGATTCTAGTGAAGGTGCTGCAATTGCAGTGTTAAATTCTGACAATACACAAGGAGTTGCCGTTTCTTTAAATTGCGAAACTGACTTCGTTGCTAAAAATGATTCTTTTGTAGCCTTGGCTACAGAATTGGCTTCTTTAGCTCTGAATTTTGACACCAAAGAAGCTTTCTTAGGAGCTGATTTCAAAGGAATGTCTGTTCAAGAAAAATTGACTGAGCAAACTGGTGTTATTGGTGAAAAAATAGAAATTGGCGGATTTGAGAAATTAAGTGCTGCATTCGTAGGAAGCTACATTCACGCAGGAAACAAAATTGCTACTTTAGTAGGTTTGTCTGCTGCACCAGCCGGAGCAGATGTGATCGCTAGAGATGTGGCTATGCAGGCTGCTGCAATGAATCCAGTTGCTTTAAATGAAAGTGGTGTAGACCAATCCATTATTGACAAAGAAATTGAAATTGCAAAAGACCAATTGCGTCAAGAAGGTAAACCAGAGGCTATGTTAGACAATATTGCCAAAGGAAAAATCACTAGATTTATGAAAGACAATACTTTAGTCAATCAAGAATTTATTAAAGATTCTAAAATGAGTGTAGCGCAGTATGTAAAAACTGCAGACGCAACTCTTGAAGTAGTTTCTTTTGCTCGTGTAGCATTAGGATAATCCCTACTCAAATAACATTAAAAAACCCGCGTTCTTCGAACGCGGGTTTTTTTTTGAATGTCATTACACACATAATCGCTATGCCTAAATAAATTTGATTATTTTTGTGAAAAGAAATTCCCCTAAAAAATGCCATACAAAAGAATTTTACTGAAATTAAGCGGAGAAGCCCTCATGGGAGATAGGCAATACGGAATAGATCCAAAGCGTATTGCAGATTACGCTCAAGAGATCAAAGCGGTTGTAGAAAAGGGCATTGAAGTGGCCATTGTTATTGGCGGAGGTAATATTTTTAGAGGTTTGGCAGCAGCCAGCAACGGGATGGATCGGGTTCAAGGAGACCATATGGGTATGCTTGCCACTGTCATAAACGGACTGGCCTTACAAAGTGCTTTAGAAGAAATAGCCGTTCAAACACGCCTGCAATCTGCGATTCAGATTAATGAAGTAGCGGAGCCTTTTATTAGAAGACGCGCTATGAGACACCTAGAAAAAGGTCGTGTAGTTATTTTTGGTGGAGGTACTGGAAATCCATATTTCACCACAGATTCTGCAGCAGTACTAAGGGCTATAGAGATAGAAGCAGACGTTATTATCAAAGGAACGCGGGTAGATGGCATTTACACTGCAGACCCAGAAAAAGATGCTAATGCCACTAAATTTGACAATATTTCTTTTAATGAAGTACTGTCAAAAGGGCTGAAAGTAATGGACACCACTGCGTTTACTTTAAGTCAGGAAAATGAACTTCCTATCATTGTATTTGACATGAATAAGAAAGGAAACCTTTTAAAGATTGTTTCTGGAGAAGCTATAGGAACAGTTGTAAACTTATAAAAACATCGTTTTAAAGATGAATGAAGAAGTAGATTTCATATTAGACAGCGCTAAAGAAAACATGGACAGAGCCATGGCGCATTTAGAAAAATCATTTGCAAAAATCAGGGCTGGAAAAGCGAGTCCTATTATGCTCTCTACCGTTAAGGTAGATTATTATGGATCTCCAACGCCACTCTCACAAGTGGCCAATGTAAATACCACAGATGCGAGAACCATCTCGGTACAGCCTTGGGAAAAAAACATGCTTCAAGAAATTGAAAAAGCCATTACAAACGCCAATTTAGGATTTAACCCTATGAACAATGGCGACCTAATTATCATTAACGTGCCTCCTTTAACGGAAGAGCGTAGAAGGGATTTGGTCAAACAAGCCAAAGCAGAAGCGGAAGATGCTAAAATTGGGGTTAGAAACGCAAGACAAGAGGCCAACAAAGACATTAAAGGAACTGACTTACCAGAAGATACGGCAAAAGATGCTGAAGCATCTATTCAAGAGCTCACCAATCAGTACAGTAAAAAAATTGAAGAACTGCTCACTGTAAAAGAAGCAGAAATCATGAAGGTGTAAGGCCTTTATTAAAAAAACCTCATGATAGGATTTAGTACCCAAAACTTTTGGGCTACCACTGCTAGAATTATTCTTAGAAATAGGATCACTATCCTTATTGGGGTCTTTCTCTTCACTGTTTTTATGGCCATGCAATGGAAAAATATGCGTTTTTCCAATACAGAGGCCAACCTACTTCCAGACAACCACCCTGTAAACTTAGCTTATCAAGACTTTGTTTCACGCTTTGGAGAAGAGGGTAATATCATAGCCATTGCAGTAAAAGACAGCGCTTTATTTGAGCTTAATAATTTCAAAAAGTGGAATAGATTAAGCAAACAGTTGGCCGCATTCCCCGAGGTAATTGCAGTACTTTCCACAGACAACTTAAAATTATTAGAGCGTTCGAAAACGGCAGGTAAATTTATTTTTTCTCCCTTCAAAGGAAGCTTGGCACAGGATCAACAAAGCCTAAATAAACACCTAAAAGACCTTTATCAAAACCAGCCTTTTTATGACCAACTGCTCTTTAACAAAAAGACTGGCACACTCAGAACGTTGGTTTATTTAGACAAAGAGATCCTCAATACTTCTGTTAGAAAAGACTTTGTCCTTAAAGATCTGAAACAATTACTAGACAATTTCAGAGAAGACACCGGACTAGATGTTCGTATTTCAGGCATGCCTTATATCAGGACCATGAATGCCCAGAGTATTATTGATGAAATTGGACTCTTTATACTAGGCGCCTTAGCGGTTACTTCTATTATATTTTTCTTTTTTTTTAGAAGTGTTAGGGCCACGATTATTTCCATGGCAGTAGTTATTATTGGGGTTATGTGGTCTTTTGGTGTATTGGGATTACTTGAATATGAGATCACAGTACTCACCGCCTTAATTCCTCCATTAATTATTGTGATAGGAATTCCAAATTGTATTTTCCTAATCAATAAATACCAGCAAGAGGCTCAGAAACACGGAAACAAAGCACTCTCCTTACAGCGTGTCATTGCTAAAATTGGGAACGCTACCTTAATGACCAATGTTACAACCGCCTCTGGATTTGCTACTTTTATCATTACAGAGAGCACCCTTTTAAAAGAGTTTGGTATAGTGGCTTCTATAAATATCATTGGAATTTTCATTCTCTCCTTACTCATTATCCCTATTGTCTATTCATTCATGTCTATGCCCAAAGAAAAACATTTAAGGCACTTGAATAAAAAATGGATTGACGGTTTTGTGGGAAGTATGGAAAAGATTGTGAGAGAGCAGCGAATTACAATATATATTGTGTCTATTCTTTTACTGATCACCAGTATCATTGGAATTTATCAGATCAAAACTTCTGGAAGTCCTATAGAAGACATGCCAAAAGACAAGGCTTTCTTTAAGGATATTCGCTTTTTCGAACAAGAGTTCAACGCTATTATGCCCATTGAAATTGTCATAGACACCAAAAGACCTAATGGGGTATTAAGGCCCAGCACCCTAGAACAAATGGACGCTTTAAGCCAGTTTATAGAAGAAACACCAGAGCTTTCAAAACCTATTTCAGTAGTGAATTTGGCCAAATACGCCAAACAAGCCTATTACAATAATTTACCTAAATATTACCAGCTTCCCACTTCCCAAGAGAGGGGCTTTATCTTGTCTGCAGCCCAAGGTGCCAATACCAACGAGGATTTACTCAAAAATTTTACAGATTCCAGGGGGCAAGTCGCCAGAATCTCTACAGCGATTAAAGATGTAAAAACCGACCAAATGGAACAGGTAGAACTGGATTTATTGGAAGAAATAGACAAACTATTCCCAAAAGATCGCTACAACGTATTGCTTACAGGAAAAGCACTGCTGTTTTTAAAAGGAACCAAGTACTTGATTAAAAACCTAATAATGTCATTGGCATTGGCCATTTTTCTCATCGCTCTATTCATGGCTTACCTTTTTAGGTCCTTTAGAATGATTGTGATTTCCCTTATTCCAAACTTACTTCCCCTACTGATTACTGCGGGAATGATGGGATTCATTGGGGTACCTATAAAACCCTCTACCATATTAGTATTTAGTATTGCCTTTGGGATATCTGTAGACGACACCATTCACTTTTTGGCCAAATACCGACAAGAACTCATTGCCAATAAATGGCGCATAAAACCTTCTGTTTACGCAGCTTTAAAAGAAACAGGTGTGAGTATGTTTTACACCTCCATTGTACTGTTTTTTGGATTTTCTGTATTTACAGTCTCTAGCTTTGGTGGAACAATAGCTTTGGGTGGACTCGTTTCTGCTACCTTGCTTTTTGCCATGCTGTCCAACCTAATTCTATTGCCTTCTCTTTTACTGTCTTTAGAAAAAAGTATTGCCAACAAGCAGACCTTTAAAAAACCTCAAATAGATATTTTACCAAAAGAAAGTGAAACTTAAGTGATTAAACTATCTTTGCGTTTTAACTGAATAGGAATACAAACAACCATGATTACACCGAGAATTAAATCTGTTTTACAAGATGTAGCCCCACTGACCACCTTAACTGTTCAAGGATGGGTAAGAAGTTTTAGAAGCAATCGTTTTATTGCCTTAAACGACGGGTCTTGCATGGAAAACCTACAATGTGTCATAGATTTTGACTCTTTACCAGAAGAAATATTAAAGAAAATTACGGTTGGTGCAGCTTTAAAAATTACTGGAATACTTCAAGAAAGTGAAGGCAAAGGGCAGCGCGTAGAAATACAAGCAACAGAGGTGGAAATTTTAGGAGTTTCAGATCCAGAAACTTATCCCATACAACCCAAAAAACACTCTTTGGAATTCCTGAGACAAAATGCACACTTAAGGGTTCGAACAAATACTTTTAGCGCCATTATGCGGGTGCGCTCTACACTGTCTTTTGCTGTACACCAATACTTTAGGAGTCAAGATTTTAATTACGTACATACGCCTATTGTTACAGGTTCAGATGCAGAGGGTGCAGGAGAAATGTTCCGCGTAAGCACCTTAGATCCCAAAAACCCACCGCTGGATTCCAATGGTGCAATAGACTATCGTGAGGATTTCTTTGGCAAGGAAACCAACCTAACTGTTTCAGGACAATTAGAGGCGGAAACCTACGCCATGGCACTGGGTAAAGTGTATACTTTTGGTCCTACTTTTAGAGCAGAAAACTCAAATACCTCTAGGCATTTAGCAGAATTTTGGATGATAGAACCAGAAATGGCTTTTTATAATTTAGACGCAAACATGGACCTAGCAGAAGACTTTATACAAAACGTGATTAAATACGTTTTAACACATTGCCAGGAAGACTTGGCATTTTTACAAGAAAGACTCTTGGACGAAGAAAAACAAAAGCCACAAAATGAACGCAGTGAAATGCCACTACTAGAAAAGTTAAAGTTTGTGGTAGACCAAAACTTTGTGAGGCTCAGCTATACTGAAGCCATTGAAATACTTCAAAATAGCACTCCCAACAAGAAAAAGAAATTTAAATATCCAATCACAGGATGGGGCGTAGACCTTCAGAGTGAACACGAGCGCTATTTGGTAGAAAAGCACTTTAAATGTCCTGTGATTTTATTTGATTACCCAGCAGACATTAAAGCCTTTTATATGCGCTTAAATGAAGACAAGAAGACCGTTAGGGCCATGGATATTTTATTTCCTGGTATTGGAGAGATTGTTGGAGGTTCTCAAAGAGAAGAACGTTTAGAGGTGCTAGAAGAAAGAATGTCTGCCATGGGTGTAGACCACAAAGAGCTCTGGTGGTACAAGGACCTAAGAAAATATGGGTCTGCAGTACATTCAGGTTTTGGATTAGGCTTTGAACGTTTGGTGCTTTTCACCACGGGTATGGGAAACATTAGAGATGTGATCCCTTTTCCAAGAACACCTCAGAACGCAGAATTTTAAGAACGGTGGTCCCTCTAATACTTTTTTGTAACTTAAGGTATTGAATCCTATAGTATCTTATGCTTAAACAATACCTTCAATATAAACTTTCACAAAAGCTGTCTCCACAACAGATACAGCTTATGAAGCTAATACAATTGCCTACCCAGGCATTTGAGCAACGCCTAAGACAAGAACTAGAAGACAATCCAGCCTTGGAACCAGGTAAAGAAATAGTAGAGGACACTGAAGACATCTATGAAGACAATTACGAGGAAGATTTCAAAGAAGACAATGAACATATAGATGCAGAAGACATCAATATAGATGAATACCTCAGTGACGACGAGATCCCTGATTACAGAACGCAGACTAATAATTACTCGGAAGACCAAGATGACAAAGTCATTCCGTATGCAGCTGCAACCACTTTTTACCAACACTTATTGGCCCAACTTCAGCAACAATTTATTGCAGAAGAAGATTGGGCCATTGCAGCATTTTTGATAGGAAGCATAGACGAAACAGGTTATATAAGAAGACCAATACCAGACTTAGTAGACGATCTTGCCTTTACCGAAAACTTGTATACAGATGAAAGTCAAGTCAAAAAAGTGCTCAGAAGTGTCCAACAATTAGACCCAGCTGGAGTGGGCGCAACAAGCCTACAAGAATGTTTATTGCTGCAGTTAGAAAGAAAAACACCCTCCAAAGCGATCCAGCTAGCACAGGATATATTGAAACGCTCTTTTGAGGCTTTTTCCAAGAAACACTATGACAAACTTATTTTAAAGCATAACCTTTCTGAAAACGACTTAAAAGAAGCCTTACTGGCCATAGAAAAGCTTAATCCAAAACCCGGAAGTGCCTTTTCAGATGGCGCAAAAATCATCTCACATATTGTACCAGATTTTAGTTTAAAAATTGTAGATGGGGAATTAGAGCTTTTGCTCAACGGGAGAAACGCCCCTGAACTGCATATCTCTAGGTCCTACAACAACATGCTGGCAGGATATAAAGAGACCAAACAAAAGACCAGCGCCCAAAAAGAAACCGTCAGTTTTATAAAACAAAAATTAGATGCTGCAAAGTGGTTTATTGAAGCGATTAAACAACGCCAGCAAACCCTTTATCTCACCATGGGTGCAATAATAGACTTTCAAGAAGCGTACTTTTTGAGTGGCGATGAACGAAAACTCAAACCGATGATTTTAAAGGACATTGCAGACCTTATAGACATGGATATATCTACTGTATCTAGGGTTGCAAATAGCAAATACATAGACACCCCTTATGGAACAAAATTAGTCAAAAGCTACTTCTCTGAAGGAATGAAAAATGAAAAGGGAGAAGATGTTTCTACCAGAGAGATTAAAAAAATTGTGGAGCAAGTTATCATAAAAGAAGATAAGAGAAAACCACTCACAGATGACAAGCTGGCTTTAATACTCAAAGAAAAGGGTTACCCCATAGCCAGAAGAACTGTCGCAAAATACCGAGAGCAATTAGAGCTTCCTGTAGCTCGGCTGAGAAAAGAAATCTAATAAAAAAAGCCCGCACAATGTGCGGGCTTTTTTTATTAATTAGCTAACTATTATTGTAAGTTTCTAAAAGCGTCACCATCGTAAGTGGTGTAATTTACTTTAAGTGCATTTACTTTTCTGAGTTCTAACTTAATGTCAGATATAATACCCATATTGGCATTCTTATCTACTTTAAGCGCAGTAGTCAATACATTTTGTAATTCCTGAGGCTTCTTAGCACGCTCAGATAAAATGTAATCTCCTACATCAGTAGCATTGGCAAACTTATCATTCAATTGAATCTTAGTTTCTGTTCCAAAAACTTTCTGGTACTCCTGCGTTGGGGCTCCAGCATAGATATAAATAATTCTGTCCTTTTTTTCTAACTTCTTAATCTCGTTAGCGTTTGGAAGAATATTATCTACTTTTAAAGAACTGTCTTTCATTACGGTTACCGTCATGAAAAAGAACAAAAGCATAAATACAATATCTGGTAAGGAAGCTGTAGATACCGCTGGTAACTCACCATCTTTCTTTTTACTGAACTTAGACATATCTAATGTGTTTTGCTTTGTTATTAATTATTTGACGTTTCCGCTTCAGAGAACTTCTGAGGAAATAAATCTTGAATATTCTTCACTTTCTCCTTGAGATCATCCTTTAAACTCTCTGCCGTTTCCGGGTTTAAGTAAGCCGCTTCCATAGCAGTAAAGTCACGTTTGTACAAACGCTGTGCTTCCCTGTTTCTAAGGTCGTTATAGGCACCTACAATTTCGTTTTGAACGGTAATGTAAGTTCCATAAGGGGTTTCTCTGTCGTTCTTTAAAGATATAATAGCCTTTGAAGGATTGTCTGAAGAAGAAGTGTTTCTTGCTCCCTGGCAGTAGTTACAGTAGTCTGGTGTGCCCGAAGCAGCACCCCCATTGTCTAGAAAAGACATGGCTTTTTCTCTCAACTGAGATACTTCTACCAACTCTTCGTCTGCAAACAACTGTCCGTTTTTATTGATAATTACTTCAAAGATATTTTTCTGTTTAATGACCACATCCGTTTCTGGCGGCTCAATGGGTGGCAACATTCTGTCCAAACCTGCATCTGTTTCAATAGTAGTAGTTACTAAGAAAAAGATAAGCAGCAAGAAAGCGATGTCTGCCATAGACCCGGCATTAACTTCTGGTGGTGCTCCTCTTTTTGGCATACTTCAGTTATTTATTTAGTGAAAAATCTCTTTATTCCTGGGACTACCATTAAAGCGACTGCTATAACAGTTAATAAGAAAAACATATTTAATCCCATACCAATGTTTTTAACCGTGCCTTCCGTAGTTGGGTTTCCGTTGTCTGCCATTGCAGCCAAATCAATATCCGTTCCAGAAGCAGCAATGTAAGAAACAAGCACTAAAGCCAAGAAACCACCAATTGAGAATAAGGCTTTCTTAACACTCTCTTTGGTTGAAAAAAGTTTTTTGAAGGCAAAGATGAAGCTAGAGATTACGGCTACTGCTAAAAGCAGGTAAGTAATCATAAACATCAACGACATTGATGTACTGTCTACCGCTTCAGAAGCGGGTGCATCTGAGCTGGGCAATTGGAACCATAAAATAGCGCCAATCAGTCCAAAAACGGCCAATGCAATTTTTAATATTTTGTGCATAATATTGCGTATTTATTGGTTCTTATTATTTTTTGTGGTCTACCAGCATGTCAATTAATGCGATAGAAGAATCTTCCATGTCATTTACAATACCATCAATTTTAGCGATAATGTAATTGTAAAAAATCTGTAAGATAATAGCCGTAATAAGACCGAATACAGTAGTTAAAAGTGCTACCTGAATATCTCCTGCAATAAGAGATGCACTCAAGTTACCCACCGCTGCAATTTTCTGGAAGGCCTGGATCATACCAATTACCGTTCCCATAAATCCAAGCATTGGTGCAATAGCGATAAACAAAGACAACCAAGAAACGTTTTTCTCTAATTGACCCATTTGAACACCACCGTAAGCAACAACCGCTTTCTCAGCAGATTCTACACTTTCCCCAGCCCTGTCTAATCCTTGGTAGAAAATAGAAGCAACAGGTCCTTTTGTATCTCTACATAATTCTTTGGCAGCATTTACACCACCTGATTTTAAAGCAGCCTCAACAGCTTCTTTTAATTTTGTTGTATTCGTTGTAGCCAAGTTTAAAAAGATAATTCTTTCAATTGCTACGGCTAATCCTAAGATTAAACAAAGCAATACAATCCCCATGAAGGAAGCACCCCCTTGGATAAATTGTTCCTTAAGAACTTGAGTGAAACCTTTTTCGGCAGCAGCTTCCTGAACTAGTGTTACTGCACTTGCTGTACTTGTACTTAATACAAATAACCCAGACATGGCTAGGATAGAGAATGATCTTTTCATTTTTTAAAAACTTAAATTTAGTTAGTTAATAGGTTAAAGATAAAAAAAATTTATAATTATTGAACGTAAAAATTCAAAGCAGAGAGGAAGGGATTCGAACCCTCGATACACTTTTGGTGTATACACGCTTTCCAGGCGTGCGCCTTCGACCGCTCGGCCACCTCTCTATTGATGTTTTTAGGCAGGTCAAATAACAAAAAAAATTCTAATTAATGAAATTCTAATCGTTAATTTTATTGCATTTCTCCCCTTAAAGAAGTTTCGAATATGGTCTTAAAGGATGCTTTCGAAACACCACTCCCTAGCATGTACATGAGCTTAGCCAAAGCAGCCTCGGTGCTAATATCCTTACCATTAAGTAGTTGTATGCGCTCTAGTGCTTTACTCGCCTCATAATGACCCATCAAAACACTCCCGCCTGAACACTGCGTTACATTAACAATAATCAAGCCATTTTGAATAGCCTCTGATAAAATAGCTATAAACCAGGTTGCTGTTGGCGCATTTCCAGCACCATAAGTTTCCAAAACTATGGCTTTTAAGCCTTCTGAAAACAATACAGACCGCACAAAAGAAGGCGAAATACCTGGAAATAATTTTAAAACACCCACACTGTGGTCCATTTTTTTATGAAATTTTGTGTGTTTTCCTTTCTGAGGCTTTAATAATAAAGACCTAGATACCTCTAAAGAAACACCTGACTGTGCAAGTGGCGCATAATTCAAAGACTCAAATGCTTCAAAATGTGCTGCATTAATTTTAGTAGTTCTATTGCCACGGTATAATTTGTATTCAAAATAGAGGCCTACTTCCTGTATTATCGCTTTCCCCTTGTCTTTTAGCGCAGCCAATTGAATGGAGGTGATTAAATTTTCTTTGGCATCTGTTCTCAAATCTCCAATAGGCAATTGGGATCCAGTAAAAATAATTGGTTTAGATAGGTTTTCACACATAAAACTTAGCGCCGCAGCGCTATAACTCATCGTATCACTCCCATGAAGAATCACAAAGCCATCAAAAGAAGCATAGTTGGTTTCGATCATGTCTACTATAGTGACCCACAAACTTGGGTCTATATCACTGGAATCAATAGGGGTTTCAAACGAAATACACTCCGTATCACAATCGAGTAGTTTCAGCTCAGGAATTTGCTCCGCAATAGCGTCAAAATTAAAGGCTTTTAGGGTCCCTGTTTCTGGATGTTTTACCATTCCTATAGTACCCCCAGTGTACAATAAAAGTATTTTTGATCTTGCCATAATAATCACACTATCTTGTTAAACGCCAAAAACAGTCTTTGAATTTTCTGTGGTAATAGCAGCAATATCTTCTATGGTTTTCCCTGTAAGATTTGCTAATTTTTGTGCCACCAAAAGCAGGTAGGCAGACTCATTTCTTTTACCTCTGTAGGGGACTGGTGCTAGGTAAGGGGCGTCGGTTTCTAAAACCAAATGAGACAAATCTACCTGATCTATAAAACGATCTAATCCGCCATTTTTAAACGTAAGCACCCCACCTATCCCAAGTTTCATTCCAAGGGATATAGCCCTGTTGGCCTGAGATAAATCTCCAGTAAAACAGTGGAAAATTCCTCTTAGCAAAGGACCTCTATGGGCCTCCAATACTTCAAAAACTTCATCAAAAGCATCTCTGCAATGAATCACAATGGGAAGCTGGCGCTTTTTAGCCCAATCAATTTGCAGGTGAAATGCTTCTTGCTGCTCTTTTAAAAAGGCCTTATCCCAGTAGAGATCTATCCCAATTTCTCCTACAGCAACCGCCTGTGTTTCATCCAAAAAAGACTCCAGTACTGCTAGCTCCTCCTGGAAATTTTCTTTTACATGGGTGGGATGAAGGCCACTCATCAAAAACATATTCAAAGGAAAAGCGTTTTTCAATTCCCACATTTTAGACAAATAGCTACTGTCTATTGCAGGGAGAAAAAAACGCTTTACGCCTTTATTTATAGCTTCTTGAATCACCTCATCTCTGTCGTCAGCAAAAGACTCACTGTACAAATGGGTATGGGTGTCCGTGAATACCACTACAGCTCTAAAGCTTTCTTTTGATCCCCGTCCATTAAGAATGTCGTTGGGTCTTCCAAGGTCTCTTTAACAGCCACTAAGAAACCAACAGACTCTTTCCCATCAATAATTCTGTGGTCATAAGAAAGGGCCACGTACATAATAGGTGCTACCACAATTTCTCCATTTTTCACTACAGGACGCTCTACAATATTGTGCATTCCAAGGATCGCAGACTGAGGCGGGTTAATAATAGGTGTTGACAACATAGATCCAAACACCCCACCATTGGTAATGGTGAATGTTCCACCTGTCATTTCATCTACCGTAATTTCTCCGTCACGGGCACGAATTGCAAGGCGTTTTACCTCTGATTCTACCCCTCTAAAACTCAAATTCTCAGCATTTCTAATTACAGGAACCATTAATCCCTTGGGACCAGATACCGCAATTGAAATATCACAGAAATCATAAGTAACCATCTCTTTTTCATCTATCATAGAGTTAACCGCTGGGTAAAGCTCTAAGGCGCGAATGACCGCTTTTGTGAAGAATGACATAAAGCCTAATCCAACACCATGCTTTTCTGTAAAGGCTTCTTTATATTGTTTTCTAAGGGCAAAAATAGGCCCCATATCTACCTCATTAAAAGTAGTTAGCATAGCTGTTTCGTTCTTTGCAGACACCAAACGCTCTGCCACTTTTCTTCGCAACATAGACAGTTTACTTCTGGTTGTGCCTCTGGTACCACCAGAAGAATTTGTTCCCATAGAAGGTACTGCCTTAACAGCGTCTTCCTTGGTTACCCTACCATCCTTACCAGTCCCTACAATCTCAGATGCCAACATGCCTTTTTCTGCCAATATTTTCTTAGCAGCCGGAGAAGCGGATCCTGTCGCATAGCTAGTAGCAGCAGCGGGAGCCTCTTTTACTGGAATTGGGGCAGAAGCAGGGGCTTTTTCAGCAGCTTTAGCTGGAGCATCTCCCTCTGGCCTAACGGCCGATGTATCTATTAAACAAACCACAGCACCCACCGCAACAGCGTCACCTTCCTCCGCCTTAAGCGTAATTACACCACTCATCTCAGCAGGTAATTCAAGTGTTGCCTTGTCTGAATCAACTTCAGCAATGGCTTGGTCTTTTTCTACATAATCACCATCTTGGACCAACCAAGCGGCAATTTCTACTTCTGTGATGGACTCCCCTGGAGAGGGTACTTTCATTTCTAAAATCATCGTGTATAATTTATGAGATCTCTTTAAATTTATTATAAAATCATATTGTCTTTGGAAGCGTCAAACACATAGTCAATGACTTCCTGGTGCCTTCTTTTAGAACGCATAGCACTACCAGCAGCTGGGGAAGCGTAAAAACGTCTCGAGGCTACCCTAAATTTAGAGGCCATTGGTAAATGCATGAGCAAGTGGCTCCAAGCCCCCATATTTCTAGGCTCTTCTTGAGCCCAAACAATGTCTTTTGCGTTTTTATAAGCATCTATTTCTGCCTGGATCTGATGTATAGCCAATGGAAACAATTGTTCTATTCTAACCAATGCCACGTCTTCTCTTTCCAGGTTCTCTCTGGCTTCTAATAGATCGTAGTAGAATTTACCCGTACAAAATACAAGCGTTTTAACCTGGTCTTTTACCGCCGAATGATCTCCAATAACTTCTTGGAAATGACCGTTGGCAAAATCTGCTACACCGGAAACTGCTTTAGGGTGTCTCAATAAACTCTTGGGTGTAAACACCACCAATGGTTTTCTGTAAGTGGCTTTCAGTTGTCTTCTCAACAAATGAAACATATTGGCTGGTGTGGTGCAGTCTGCTATAAACATATTGTCCTTGGCACACATTTGCAAATACCTTTCCATCCTAGCAGAAGAATGCTCTGCTCCTTGACCTTCGTATCCATGAGGCAATAACATCACCAAACCATTTTGCAATTTCCACTTGTCCTCTGCTGCAGAAATATACTGGTCAATCATAATTTGGGCCCCATTGCTGAAATCTCCAAATTGTGCCTCCCAAATAGTCAATGTATTTGGACTTGCCATAGCGTATCCATAATCAAAACCTACCACGCCATACTCAGAGAGTAAAGAGTTAAATATGTGTAATTTACCTTGCTTATCGTTTAACTGATTTAAAAGCAATACTTCTTCTTCACTTGCCTCTACTCTCAATACGGCATGCCTGTGAGAGAAAGTACCTCGCTCCACATCTTGTCCTGAAATTCTCACGTCAAATCCTTCTTCTAAAAGAGATCCATATGCCAAGAGTTCTCCCATGGCCCAGTCCAGGCTATTGCTTTCAAAAAACATCTTACGCCTGTCCTCTATGAGCTTGTCTATCTTTCTCAAGAATTTTTTATCCGAAGGTAAAGTAGTGATCACTTTAGCTATTCCAGTGAGCTTATCTAATGGATAAGCAGTAGCAACTTTTAGTGCCATAGTGTCTTCTTGAGCAGGAGCCAAGCCTTTCCATGCCTCAGACATAAATGGTGTAATTACCGTCTTATCTTCTTTTCTAGAGTCTTCTAAATCTGACTCTAAACTGTCTTTGTATGATTGCTCTAAACCCTTAACAAAATCCGGTGTAATGATCCCTTCTTCAATAAGTCTAGCAGTATAGATTTCTTTAGGGTTTTGGTGTTTGGCAATTGCCTTGTACAATTTTGGCTGCGTAAACCTTGGTTCGTCGCCCTCATTATGACCGTACTTCCTATAACCCAATAGATCAATAAAAACGTCTCTTTTAAACCTCATGCGGTATTCCAAAGCAAATAATGCAGCGTGTACAACCGCTTCTGCGTCGTCTGCATTCACGTGAAGTACTGGACTCAAAGTGACTTTACCTACGTCTGTACAATAGGTAGAAGACCTTGCGTCTAAGTAATTGGTGGTAAAACCAATTTGATTATTTACCACAATATGAACGGTCCCATTGGTTTTATAAC
>Ga0222670_1000400_pt1 | contig 18767 bp, 29 predicted proteins | sample AntAcemetagen732_FD_181148 | JGI IMG/M metagenome (GOLD analysis project Ga0222670, IMG submission 181148) | Saline water microbial communities from Ace Lake, Antarctica - #732 | ecosystem: Environmental > Aquatic > Non-marine Saline and Alkaline > Saline | place: Antarctica: Ace Lake... | reverse complement strand
TCTTAAAGGGATCATTTCCATTTATGATGATGATGGTTTTATCCATATTGATATTGTGTATTTTTCCTGAAATTGTAAGTTGGTTACCTGATAAATTAATGGGTAAACCTCTTGGATATTAAAAAAGACATTAATAGAAAAATTTCTGTAGCACCTATGATGGATTGTACCGATCGTCATGATCGTTACTTTTTAAGATTGATGAGTAAGAATGTTATGTTGTACTCAGAAATGGTTGCAACAAAATCTGCAATACATGGAGATCGAAAAAAAATCTTATCTTATAGTCCTGAAGAAAAACCTTTAGCTTTACAAGTGGGTGGATCTGATAAAGCAGAATTAGCTGAAGTTGCAAAAATCGCAGAAGACATGGGTTATGATGAGATTAATATCAATCTAGGTTGTCCTAGTAAAAAAGTTCAAAAAAATATGTTTGGTGCTTGTTTGATGAGAGAACCAGATTTAGTTGCAGAGTGTATTGATTCGATGGTGAATGCTTGTAAAATTCCAGTTACCGCAAAAACTAGAATTGGTTTTGATGATACGGAAGAATTTGATTATTTAAATAATTTTATACTAAAGATGAAAGGGGTTGGATGCAGTACTTTTATATTACATGCTCGTAAAGCTATCCTTACTGGAATGTCTCCCAAGCAAAACTTAAATATACCAAAATTAAATTACGAAATGGTTTACGATATAAAAAAAGAGAACCCCGATTTAGAAATTATTATTAATGGAGGCATCTCTAAAATTGATGAGATTAAAAACCATTTGAAATTGTGTGATGGTGTAATGATTGGAAGATCTATTTATCAAAATCCTTATTCGTTAGTTGAAATTGAAAATGAAATTTTTGGAACAAAAGAAAGACCTACAAGAGAAGAGATTGCCGAGAAACTCCTAGAGTATTTAGAAAAAGAAGTTAAAATTGGAACTAAGGTAAATCATATTATGAGACATACAGTAGGGTTATACCATGGCCAAATTGGTTCAAAAGATTGGAAAAGATATTTAAGTGATAATATGATGGCAAGAGATTCAGATTTTCAAAAATCAAAACATATAATGACAATTGTTCAAAATAACGAGAAAGCTAACCAAGCAAACCCCTAATGGAAAACCTAAACTATGGTGAGATAATCAACTTATTAGCGGTTCTTGCAATATCTGCGGCTGTTGCAGGTTTTATGGCAGGATTACTTGGCGTTGGTGGTGGAATTATAATGGTTCCAGCTTTGTATTATGCTTTTACTGTATTAGATTTTGAATTAGCAACTAGGATGCATTTATCAGTAGGAACTTCTTTAGCAATTATTATCCCAACTTCAATAATTTCGACCAAAACTCATATGGAATATGATGCTGTAGATTTTAAGATGGTAAAATCTTTTGGTATATTTATTTTACTAGGCGTTATAGCGGGAACTTTTTTAGCAGTAAATTTAAAGACACCAACTCTAGTATTATTCTTTTCAATATTTGCTTTTATGGTGGGTTTATTTTTTATTTTTCTTAGAGAAAAGCTTGTTGAAAATCCTAAAACAATTTCTAACATTGTTAAAAACATCTCTGGGATTTTGATTGGTTTTATTTCCGTCCCACTTGGAATAGGTGGTGGATCTTTAATGGTACCATTTATGAGAACTTTTGGTTATGACATAAGAAAATCAATTGGCACAGCTGCAGCAGTTGGTTTTTTGATTTCACTTAGTGGAACGATCACAATGGTTATGGGTGGAAAGATAATTGATAATATCAATACTCCTTTTAGTGTGGGTTATATAAATCTATTAGGGTTTACAGTATTTGTTCCAGTTACAATGATTATGGCAAGGTTGGGAGCAAAAGCTGTTTATAAAATAGATAAAAAACTATTAAGTAAAATTTTTGGTACTTTTTTGCTTATAGTATCCATAAGATCTTTCGTTGAATATTTAAATATTATATAATTAATTATGTTTAATTTTAAAGAGATAATTTCATCCATTGCTGACGCAGGTCAAAAACTTTTTAGTATAAAAAATATAAAAAAAAATGACTTAGAATCCATTATCTCTTTATGTGATGATTTAATTTCACACAAAGGTGCAGCATTCGGTATTACTGTTGCTAGAGATATTACTGAGTTATATCAATCACTATCTCCAGAAAATAAATTATTATTTTTCAAAAAAATTAATGAAAAATATAAGCCCAGCTTTACAAAAGTTAACAATGCAATTGAAAATTATACCAAATCTCAAAATGAAAAAACTTTGTCTGACTTGTTTAAGGTTTCCGAGGGTAAGAGAAGAGAACTTTTTAGAAGAATGAATATGGCACCCAATGGAACTGCGATTATAGTTGCATTAAGAGAAGATTTATTAAAAATATTAAAAAACAACAAAGAACTTTCAGCTTTAGATGATGATCTTAGGCATTTATTTAGAGCCTGGTTTAATCCAGGATTTCTTAAACTTGCTAAAATCACATGGGATACAAAAGCTGCAGTTTTAGAAAAAATAATTAAATATGAAAGAGTTCATCAAATAAAAGATATGAACGAACTTAAAAGAAGGTTAGGTGAAGATAGAAGGTTTTTTTCTTATTTTCACCCGGCACTTGAAGATGAGCCTATTATTTTTGTTCAAGTAGCACTTACAAAGGGTTTGGGTAAATCCATACAAGAGTTAATGAAGCAATCTAATAATGATCAAAAAAAGTATGATACAGCAACTTTTTACTCAATTAGCAATTGCCAAGAAGGACTATCAAGAGTTACGTTGGGTAACTTTCTAATTAAAAGAGTTGTATATGAAATACAAGAGGAATTACCTCATATTAAAAATTTTGGAACATTGTCTCCAATACCAGGCTTTGCAGACTGGTTTTCATATTTAGAAGAAAGTAAAATTAAAAATATTTTAGGAAATTTAACAGATCAAAATATGTCTTTTTTAAAATCACAAGATATGAAAATTGGTGATAGTAGAATTATTCAAAATAAAGAAGCAATAATAAAATTAGTTGCACATTACATTGTTAATGAAAAAAATGAAAAAGGACTACCAGTGAATGACGTTAGTAGATTTCATTTAGGTAATGGAGCAATTGTTGATGATATAGCTGTAAATGCAAATATTTCTGAAACTGGCTTTAAAAGATCTTATGGTGTGATGGTTAATTATCTTTATGAACTTAAAAATATAGAAAAAAACCATGAAGATTACATGAACAACAATAAAGTAATAGTCTCTGATAAAATAAAGAAATATTTATAAAAATATTCTAAATCTTATTTAGTTAAGACCCCACTTAACTTTATTCCAAATTCTTTCATGAAAATAATAAAAAAAAAGTGGAATTATTGAACCTAAACCCAATATTCCAGCTCCTTTAATGCTACCGGTAAAAATATAACCGAATATTACCCAGTAGATAAAAATAAAAAGTCTCCATGAAAAAGTTTTAGCAACTGATCGTATTTTTCTATCTGCCATAATTAAAATTAAGGTATAATAAATTTTGATTATAAAATAGATTTATATTATCTTTTGAATATGGCAAATAAAGTAAATAAACAGTTTTTAAAAGATTCTCATCTCATAACAGACCTAAAGTTATGCAGTGTTCGTTTAATTGATAATAGTAAATTTCCCTGGATTATATTAATTCCTAATAAAAAAAATATTACAGACATCACAGAACTAAAATCTAAAGATCAAATATTACTGATGAAAGAAATTGTTCATTGTAGCAAATTAATGAAAAAAATATTTAAAACAAAAAAACTTAATGTTGAAAAAATTGGCAATATTGTTCCTCAATTACATATTCATATTATTGCAAGATCTACTAAAGACAGCACGTGGCCTTTATCAGTTTGGGTTGTTAAAGGAAAACCTTATACAAAAGTTCTATTAACAAAAACTATCATTAAGATTAAAAAGTATTTTTAAAGGGTAAGGACAGAGGTAGTTTTAGTCTCCCTCCACTACCTCTCAATCATTATGTATCTGATTCGTCTCTAATTTGTTAACACGTATTAATTGAAACTAGACTTTATCAACTGCTTGCTTTACTAGATAGCTAACATCTCGATTCATAAATAATTAAAATTTAAACATTGATTAAAACAACACTTTCATCATTTGCAAAATCTATTGGTTTTAATTCGCAAAACTATATTCCAAAGGAAGGTGCTTCCTTTTCTTTATTTAGAATTGAAGTTTTATCAGGTTTAACGGTTGCTTTAGCCTTAGTTCCAGAGGCTATTGCCTTTGCTTTTGTTGCAGGAGTTGCACCTTTATCAGGGCTTTATGCAGCTTTTATTGTTGGTTTAATTACAGCTGTATTTGGTGGACGTCCTGGAATGATTTCAGGAGCAACTGGTGCTTTAGCCGTTGTCATGGTTTCGCTTGTTATGGATCACGGTGCTCAATATTTATTTGCAACCGTAGTGTTAATGGGAATTTTACAATTACTAGCAGGGGTCTTTAAACTTGGAAAATTTATTAGAATGGTACCTCAACCTGTAATGCTGGGTTTTGTTAATGGCCTTGCTATTGTAATTGGGATTTCACAACTCAGTCAGTTCAAAACTGTTAATTCAATAGGTCAATCTGTATGGATTACAGGGAACATGTTATATTATTCAATAGGGTTCGTTGCTTTAACTATGTTAATCATTTGGTTGCTACCAAAAATTACTAAAGCAGTTCCAGCAACTTTAGCTGCAATTTTAGCAACATCTGTATTAGTTTTAGTATTAAAGATTGATATTCCAAGTGTTGGAGATCTTGCAAGTGTTAAGGGTGGATTACCAAATTTTTCAATACCAAGTGTTCCATTGAACTTTGAAACATTAAAAATAATTTTTCCTTATGCATTTATACTTTCAGCCATTGGCTTAATTGAAAGTTTGTTAACTTTAAACTTAGTAGGTGAAATTACTAATAAAAGAGGGGGTGCGAGCCAAGAATGTTTAGCTCAAGGCTTAGCAAATACAGTTACAGGTTTTTTTGGTGGAATGGGTGGATGTGCGATGATCGGACAATCCATGATTAATGTAAAGTCAGGTGGTAGAACTCGTATAGCTGGAATTGCTGCTGCATTATTTTTATTAATTTTTATTTTATACACTTCATCTTATATTGAGATGATTCCCATTGCAGCTCTCGTTGGAGTGATGTTTATGGTTGTGATTGGAACGTTTGCGTGGAACTCATTAAAGATATTATTTTTTGTACCAAAGAGTGATGCGTTAGTGATCGTCCTTGTAACTGTTGTAACTGTTTTGGAAGATTTAGCAGTTGCTGTAATTGTAGGAGTTATAGTATCGGCATTAGTATTTGCTTGGAAATCTGCATCTAGAATTAGAGCTGTTGAGAGACCGTCCATCAGAGAAAAAGGAGCCAAGGTGTATGAAATAGAAGGGCCACTTTTTTTTAGTTCAACTGATAGTTTTTTAGAATTATTTAAGCCAGAAGAAGATCCTGAAGTAATCATTATAGATTTTGCTGGCTCAAAAGTAATTGATCAATCCGCATTAAAAGCTATTGAAGATATTGCTGACAAATATAATAGTTTTGGAAAAAAAGTTAAATTAAGACATTTAACTAAAGATTGTCATAGATTATTAAGCAGAGCAGGTCAGCTTGTTGTTGATAGTGATGACGATCCTGATTACGGAATTGCAGTTGATTATGATGTTAAATTAGGTATTTTTGGCAGGTAAGATGAGCAAAGAGATAAAAGCAGATGATGTAATTTTCAATTTCTTTCAACAAATTTGTGATGAGAAAGATGATCCAAAGTGTGTTGAACTTGGAAATAGTTGGATTAATGCAATGAAAACTAATCTTGCTAATATGGAAAAAAATCTAGAAGAGACTGACAAAGTTAAGCATCAAGAAAATATTGATAGCAATATGAATCATCTTAATAATTTGAAGGATAAGTCAGCTAGTCAATGGCGTGAATATGCAACGCAATGCATGGTGGAGATTTTAGATCATAAAACAAAATCGTGAATTTCTTTAAAAGATTATTTTCAAGCAGCAATTTAGAATTACAAATCAATGATGGTGGAAGAGCTGCAGCGGGATACAAGGGTAAAGCTGGTGATTGTGTGGTTAGATCTATTGCCATTGTATCAGGTCTTCCTTATCAAAGAATTTATGATGATTTATATGAAGCAAATGAGGAATTTAGAACTACATCACGAACTAGACTCGCTAAAAGCTTAAAACAAAAAAATGACAGCCCAAGATCAGGTACACACAGAGTAGTTGTTAAAAAATATCTTGAAAAATTAGGATGGCAATGGACACCAACAATGTTTATTGGACAAGGTTGTAAGGTTCATTTAAAAAAAGATGAACTTCCTAGTGGTACTTTAATTGTATCTTGTTCAAAACATATAACTGTTGTTAAAGATGGAATTTTACATGACACTCATGATTGTTCAAGACGTGGCACACGTTGTGTTTATGGATATTGGACAAAACCTAATTAAATTAACTCAAGACATCCTAACAAAGATTTGTTAGCATTTAGCTATGATAAAATTAATAAAGTCAGGCTTTAAGAGTAAGCTTTTGGCTATTATAGTTTTAAGTTTGCTAATATCTACTAATGTTAAAGCGGGTTGTGATGATGCCCCAACTGATGGGGTAGATTATTCTAATTGTCAATTCTCAGAAGGCCAAGATTTAAGTAGAGCCTATATACCAAACTCTAACCTTTCTTTCATTAGCTTTATTAAAGTCACCTTTGATAAAGGTGTAATGATGAATGCAACATTGGCTAATGGCAATTTTGTAGAATCTTCTTTTATTAGAACCAATTTATATGAAGCAAATCTTGAAGGTGGTATTTTTGAAAAAGCAAACTTTTCAAGTGCCAACTTAACAAGAGTAAATTTCAAAGGCTCATCATTAATTGAGACAAACTTTAGTAATAGCAACCTTTTTGAAGCTGATTTAACAGGTGCTAACATTTTAAATGCCACATTTGATGGTGCCAATTTAAACAACGCAGTTTGGATTGATGGAACCAAATGTTCTTTGGGCTCCATTGGTAAATGTAATAAATAAAAAAATTCTTAGGAATTATTAACCTATTTTATAGGTTTAATTTTCTGATTAATAACGAGTACGGCTCCAATTATTAAAATAGGTAACCCGATAATTAAATTTTGTTGCCATTCTAAGTTTTCAAACACAGTTGAGATTAACAAAGCAAGTACTGGCATTACAACACCCACATAACCGGCTCGCCCAGCTCCAACTTTTTCTAGTAATCTTAAATAAAAAATAAAAGCAAATATTGAGCCAACAATAGATAAATAAGCAAGAGACGCGATGTAACTGAAGCTATATTCAAATAGTAATTCAGTACCTTTTATCTGAGTGATTAACAAAGTAACTAATGATCCATAAAGCATTGCGTACGCAAGTGTTGGTATTAATGGAAAGTTGTTATTTAAGTTTCTTTGGTGAACCATGTTACCTGTTGATGCACAAAATGTTCCAAGTAATGCTAAAAATAACCCAACGTGCGTTCCATTAGCTAAGCTAAAATTGAAAATTTCTTCATTAAAGATGATCATAATTCCAATCATTCCAATGGTTGCACCAAGTAAAGTTTTTAAAGAAGGCTTTTTTTTAAAGTAAAATCCTTCTCCTAAAATATTCATAATAACTACCGTTGAAAAGACAACGGCTGGAAATGCACTTATTAAATAAGTGTTTGATAGGTAAAAGAAAACGTAATTTAGAGAATAAAGACAAATACCAAAAAATAAAAACCATGCATGTTGATTTAAAGAAAACTTAAGATTTTTCTTCTTATAAATCAGATAAACAAAAATAATTATTGCAGCAATTAAAAACCTATAGAATACTGAAACTAATGGATCAACGTAGCCTAACTGAAATTTGATGACATACCAAGTAGGGGACCAGCAAAAAAGGGTGACTAAAAATAGGATATAATTGTTCATTATTTCGGACTATAGTTAATCAAACTCAAAAAAATATAAAATTAAAATAACTTTAAATATTAAAATGGTCACAGCTTCTGAAATAATATTAGCAATTGTTATCGTTGGCTTATCCATTGTTATGCCTATTTATTATTCTTACCAAAGAAAGAAGAACCCAAAGCAAGACAATAAACCTGCAGATGGTAATGAGATAAAGAATTATATCGATAAGATTAATGAAATTACCCGTAAAAAACATAAATGAAAAAACGTTTATCAGGGTGCAGTGAGTGTGGAGATGATACTGCTATCTTAACACAAGTGAGTTCAGGCCCTGAGGTCATCTTACTTTGTACGGATTGTTATAATCTTAAGCATTCAAATGAAACACAAAACCATATTAGTTATGAAGAAGAAAAAAGCTAAGAAAACAAAAACTAAAAAATCAGCACCTAATTTTTATGGTCTTGGTAAATTTAACTATATTATCTTTAAGTTTCTTTGTTCTAGGTTTAAGCTTAGATAATGAGTAGGGACAATAATTCAAAAGGGATAGTTTTAATACTGATTGCAATGAGCTTGTTTGCAATCCAAGACTCGTTAATTAAATATATTTTCGAGCAATCTGCTCTTTATGAGATCTTCTTTGGAAGGTATTTGATTGCAGCAACAGTGCTTTTTATTTATTTAAGTTTTAAAAGACAGAAAGTATCGCTTAAAACATATTATCCTATATTAACTTTTGCAAGAGTGTTGTTACATTTTGTTGCTTTTTCAACCTTCTTTATCTCTATTACTTATATGCAACTAGCAACTGCTAATGCTTTATTCTTTTCTTGTCCTTTTTTTGTATCCATTTTTGCTAAATTTTTCTTAAAAGAATTTATTGGTATTAGAAGATGGTCCGCTATTGCCTTTGGTTTTTTTGGTGTATTAATCGTCTTAAATCCTGATTTTGAAAGTTTTGATTATAGAAATTTGTTACCAGTGTTAAGTGCTTTATTTTATGCAGCATCAATGACTATTACTAAATACACATCTGATAAGGATGATGTAAACACCCAGTTATACTATTTTTATTTAATTGCTCTTGTTTTATGTGGCATCATTTATATCTTTATGGGCAATGGTCAATTCAACAACACTGATTTTGATCCAACTACACAGTTTATATTTAGAGAGTGGTTTACAAATTTTGATTATACTTGGAAGTTTATATTATTCTTTGGAGTTGCAGCATCTATTGGGTTCTTATGTATCTTTTCAGCTTATATCATTGCATCTCCATCCGTTGTCTCATTATTTGAATATTCATTGATTATTATGTCAATGATCCCAGGATATTTTTTGTTTAATGAAATTCCATCTCTTAGAACTTTGTTAGGGGTCATTTGTATAATTTCAGCTGGGGTTTATATTTACTTTAGAGAAGGTGTTCGAAAACAGTACGTTGCATCTAAAATTCCAACTAGAAGATAAACTAATTAATTATCATTCCATCACCTAGACACCTGATTTAAGATTTAGTAGTATTCCTTTATGTATTGGGTAATCTTAATATCTTTTCTAAGTCTTCTTGCTATTAGCTTTGTTGTATCAAAGCCTGGAAATAAACTTATAAAAAATAAAAAAAATAAAACTCATTTATTAGATGTTTTATCCTCTTACATGGGTGGTTTTTTACTGGTAATAATTGTTTATCTTTTTGTTTCAGCCTCTAATGGTAAAGAAACATTTGATATTGGTATTGATTTTTTTAATGCTAATAGATGGAATTTTGCAAGTGGTATGGGTAATCATAGATCAATTTTAGATGAATTTGTCTTTGGTTTTGTCTTCACTTACATAATAATTTTTTTAAGAAGACAATATAAAAAACAAAATTAAAAAGGAGAATAGATGAAAGGTTATAGATTTATTACAAATGATGACACTTCAGAATTTTGTCATCGTGTTACAGAAGCAATATCTAATGGATGGACATTGTATGGTGAACCTAAAATGATTTTTGATATAAAAAGAGGGGTAATGCGTTGTGCTCAAGCAGTTATAAAAAATTCTCCTAAGAAAAAGTATTCAAAAAAAATGAAGCTATCATCAGTATAGAAATAAATGAAAAAGCTTTTAGGAATCATAATTCTGAGTTTGCTCGTTAGCAATATAACTTTTGCAAATAAAAATAAGAGGACCTGGGATTATCCTCTTTTAGAATATAGTGGATGGGTAATAAAAGGTTCAGAAAATCATTACAAATTTCAGTCAAACTTAAGAGAAGATAAAGACGTTTTAAAAGAATTTAAAAATAATAAAAATACAGGGATAATTAGTTATTTGTTATTTGAGGACGATAAAATTGTTATCGATGTGTCTGATATTCCTGAAAAAGTTAGCAGCGGACATACAATACTCGATGGTTTATTACCGTCACATTCAATGGGTAAAAGTTTAGTGTCTTATGTAACAGGGCACGCAATTTGTGAAGGTTATATTGATAACGTAAATGTAAAATTAAATGATTGGCCATTAATTAAAAACACTCTTTACGAAGATGCAGTGCTGCTTGATCTTTTAAATATGAAAGGTGGAGATCAAAAATGGGTTGGTGAAAGAAGAAATGTTGGTTCAGATAATAGGATTAAAGGTGGAAAACCAGAAGAAAATGTAAATGTTATTGGTTTGATCAAGGTGATGAATAAATATTTAAAAGGTACAGAAAAAAGTAAATTAATTTACAATTATAGTGCCTTGACCACTAATGTAATTATGAATTATACAAAACATAAGGCTGGCGCTGATTGGGACAAATTATTGCATAAAGTTTTTAATGATCATGTGAAAGTTAAAAATAGTGTTCAATTTCAAAAATCCAAAAAATATTTAAAATATGAAGATTTTGTTTCTGGAAGATACTCTTTTTATGCAGATAGATATGATTATTTAAGAATAGCAAAAACAATGATGGAAGATTGGCATAATGATACTTGTGCTGGAAAATATTTAAAAACTATTTACGAAAATAGAGTTCAAAAAAAAGATAATACAAAGAAATCAACTGACGTTGGTCTTTATACAAAATCATATGGTGGCCAAATCCATTTTGATATTTTTGGAATTGATAAGACAAGAAAAATTTTAGGATTGAGTGGATTTGCTGGTCAGCAAATATTAATCGATTTAGATAATAAAAGAATAATAGTAGTTAGCTCATTATACAGAAACTATAATTGGAAAAAGATTGTTTATTCAGTAATTAAGAATTAACAGTGAAAAAACGTTTATCAGGTTGCAGTGAATGTGGAGATGATACAGCTATCTTAACACAAGTGAGCTCAGGACCAGAAGTGATCTTACTTTGTACAGATTGTTATAATCTTAAGCATTCAAATGAAACACAAAATCATATCAGCCATGAAGAAGAAAAAAGCTAAGAAGTCTAAAGCTAAAAAACTAACAACTAATTTCTATGGTCTTGGGAAGTTTAACTATTTAATCTTTAAGTTTCTCTGTTCTAGGTTTAAGCTTAAATAAATAAGGAGCGTTCTCTCATAGGTTGCCTAAATTGTGTTTTTATAATTATTATAGTTGATTAACTTTCATTTCATCACTTAAATACCTGATTGGTGGTTGTGGCGTATAGACAGCCATGTTACTGTTTTTTGATAAGGAGGTCATATGACCAATTTGTATAAAGTTAAAGTCGACGTAGTTGAAAAATCAACATCGTCTAGAGAAGAAATCATCAACGCAGAATCTGCTGATGATGCTAAGGAAAAGGTTATTAGTTATTGCAAAGAGCAATTAGTTGATAACGACCGCCTTAAAGAAATAACAGAGGTAAAAATCAGTACTGCAAAAGACGCTGTTACTGAAATCAAAAACAAAGATTTACCTAACGGCAGACCAGGTAACCCTGTCAGCTTGTAAAATCAATAACTGAGTAAATATGGTCTCGGTTTTGTAGCCGTGGCCATGTTGATTAAATATTTACCAATCGTTAATTGAGTAAGGTCCTTAATCTGTGTATTGTCTATAAATGGCTAAAGTTGCAAAAGATAAGTGGGATAAGGTAATTGAATACTTAACACATTCAGACAGTGATCTTGAGAAAATATTAAGCTTATTAAAGGGGTGTGACCAAGGGAATGCATCTAATTATGATGTTAATAGAGCGTCTTACTCGTTAAATATTATTGCGATAGTTACACAAAAGCAACTTGATCCAGAAAATAAAGATAAAACACTTACTCATATAGTTAGACAGTGGGTTAAATCAAAAGACTTCATTCAATTTTATAATTTGATGAGAAAACAAGAAAATATTACTTGGGATAAGGGTAAACTTGAAGATTACACCAAACAATTAAAGGACCTTTGGTACAGTAAATCACAATCTAAAAACAAAGAATATTTTAAAAAAATAGACGGATTTAATAAAACAGCTGGGGCAAATCTTATAGAAAAAGATAGCAAAGAAGAGCTAAGACCAAAAGCTAAAATAATTGAGAAAACCTTTGATAAAATAAAGCAGAATGAACGACGATCTCGAACAATCGTTGCATAATACAAACTAGATATAATGATGGATCAGATATTACCCTTTGTTTATATGCTAGGGATACTCTTATTAGTACTCCCAGCTTTTCTACAATCTAATTCTAAATTAAAACAATTCTTAACTAATCTTACTATTTGGATTGTCATTATCCTTATAATTCTAACAATCATCTATTTCATTAAATAACAATCATTCCATCACCTAGACACCTGATTAGAGGTTTGGTAGAGTTTTGAATTAGATGAAAAAAGATAAAGATTTATTTATTAACACTTGGTACAAAAATGAACAACGTAAGATAAAAAGTATACCGTCGTTACAAGAAAAACATCCTTATATTGATACAGTATTAAATGTTAATGCTAATAAAAAAAGTCCATTAAATGGTGCACACTTTATTGGTAGAGCAAAACTAATTAAAAAAGAACCAAACTCTGATTGTATAACATTTCATCACGAAGAGAAATTATATGCTCCTCACTGTGCTGTCGGAGTAATGAATTATTCTAATAAGCATATCTATAATGGAAGTTGGCTTAATGGTATGCCTCACGGTATGGGTTACTACAAGGACCCGAAACTATTTGAATATGATGGTCAATGGTTCAAAGGTTTAATGCAAGGTTGGGGTGAAATGAAAAGTTACGATACTGGTATTTCTTATATTGGAGAGTTTAAAAACAATAAATATCATGGACTAGGGACAACAAAGGATAAAAAAGAAATTCTTCGTGGGTATTTCAAAAATGATGTGCTGTATAAAAAACTTGATGATTATAAAGTTACTAAAGATGACAAACAATTTACTTATTAATAGGATTGAGTAATGGGTTTTTTTGGAAAATCAATTAAAGACAAGATTTTAGACTTTGCATTATTGACTATAGATGAAGATAATCCAGTTAAAGAAAAATTTTTGACTTTTTATCGGATTTGTCAGTTTGATCTATCATTTGATTTCAAAACTGAAGATGAAGAAAAATTTTTAGACAAATATAAGAATGAACCTATTTATCCAGACCAATATAAAAGTGTTAAAAGTCATATGAAAGCAATTTATGTAGTAATGTTGGAAATTAGTCTTTTTATAGCAAGAAGAGATAAGTTAATTAGTGAAGAGGACTATTTGTATATTTTTAAAGGAATAAATGAGGATCTTGAAGAAAAAGATCTTGAGGCAAAAGAATTAATAAAAGTTTACAAAGATCTTTCTGATAATAGTGAGCCTATAATTCCTTACTTGTTGTCAAAAAAATCTTTTAAAAATAAACTAAAAAATTCTCTAGACCCCATCCAAGTTTGGGCATACCTTTGTAGAGATATTTTTAGAGCTCAGATTGAAGAGATTTTAGGTGTAGGGCTTCACTGGGGATATAGAGAGCCATTATAAATTAAAGAAAATGTTAGATAAAATTAAAGAAAAAGCAAATACCACATTACAGAAATCAAAAGAGATAACAGCAGCCTCAGTTGAAAAATCAAAAGAAATAACAGCAGCATCTATTGAGAAATCAAAAGAAGTGACTGATGCTTCTATTAAATATGGTAAAAAATTTATACGTAAAAAGGCTATAGACAGCATTAGAGATAAGCTTGAGTTTGCCCAAAAGAAAGAGAGTGATTTTACTAATGAACAAATGCGTGAAATGATTCAAAAAGAAGAAAAAAAAATTATTAAAAGCTTTGGTATTAATGGTGCAGTTACAACAATATTAGCTTTATTTGGGATTACAAACTTCTAATGATTAAATGGCTTTCAAAACAATTTATCTGGGGTCAAATTTATCATTGGGCTAAAGATCGATTAAGTGGAATTTTATTTACTGCAATTATCTTATTTTTGATAATTTACTTTCACAATGAATACTTAAAGTACATTGAGTTTAAAGAAAAAAATACTGGAAACTATATAGGCATTTCTTTTTTGATTAAAAATACATTAATCTTGATTGTAACTTTTAGTTATTTCTATTTTTATAAATTTTTAAATAAAGCAAAAGACACCATTAAGAAGAGTGAAGAAAAATTAGAGCAAACTAATAATAACGATATGATTAAAACTGCTGATAGCAATGAAATGGTTGATAATTTAGACAGATTTCTAGAAGATGATGAAATCAATAGATGAGTAAAGTTCATTACTTAAATAGTCACGTAGAAAAATTCAGAGAAGATATTAAAATCACCATTGATGTGGAAAATATTGGGGATTTAACTCATTATTGTAATTTAAATGTAGAAAATAAAAAGGTGACTAAGATATTTACTAAATGCTTTCATAACAAAGAAACTTACAAAGATTTAATAAAAAAATTACCTGATACTGTTGAACGTTTAGGGCTTTTTTATTTAACGACAGTTTATTGGATTGCTTATACTTGCCACTATCATAATGACAAATTTGATGAAGCTATGGGTCATTGTTTAGATAGTATTGATATGGATGTTCCTCTTTTAAATAGCCCTCACTTTTGTAAGAAAGTATATTATTATCTAAACCCAATTGATGAGGTTAAATGTTAGAAGCCTTATTGATAATTGAGTTAACCTTTTTAATCTACAGTTTATTAGCTGATTAACAGTCATTTCAAATTCTAGATAGATTACTATAGGATGTTATTATATAATGACAAAATATATGTCTGATGATTTAGATCAATTAAGAAAACTTGCTAAAGAAGCCATAGAAATTAAAAAAAGAATAAAAGTTGATACTAATAAACTTCAAACTGTCAAAAATGAATTTATAGAGAGATCAAAAAATCGAAACTCATCATATACCATTGCTGTTGATGATGGATCTATTAGAATAATTAAATATAAACGTACAATTTATTACAACCTTAATCAAAAAGGATTTGATAAATTAGACAATCAAACAAAAAATAACCTTTTAAAAAAAAAGTTTGTTAAGATTAAATTTAGTGTCGATACAGACAATTACAAAGATGCTTTAGATAATAATACACTACCAAATAATCTCAAAGATTTAGTTGAAAACAAAGAAAGAAAGCCTTTTTCAATTTCAGTTTTGTTAAATAGAGAAGAAGAAGAAGCTAACAAAAAAATTGAACAGAGATTAGTTACAGATGAAAATTCTGAGGCAGATGATGAAGCCTTAGAAGATTTATATTTAAATGTTTTTCCTCCAGAACTAGTAAATTTTACAGATGATGACCCTGAAGATCTAACAGATGTTCAAAAACAAGACCTTGGGGTAGATTCAGAGTCAGTAGATGATCGCGATATTTAATGAATAAAAAAATAGATAAAAAAAAATACAAAAAAGCATTAGATTTTACTTACAAAATACATTTTAAACAAAACCGTAAGGGAACAGGAATTCCTTACTTCACTCACTTAGTATCTGTTAGTAACAATATCATTGAAGATGGTGGGACTACTGACGAAGCTATAGGAGGTTTATTACATGACGCTGTTGAAGATCAGGGTGGATTAAGAGTTTTAAAAGAAATTAAAAAGCGGTTTGGTACTAAAGTTGCTAAAATAGTTGATGAATGTAGTGATACTGTAGTGGTTCCAAAGCCACCTTGGCAGGATAGAAAAAAGAAATACATTTCTGATATTAAAAAAAAAGGCCAATCTTCTATGTTTGTATCCCTTTGTGATAAATTACATAACGGCACCTGTATTGTTAATGATTATAAAAGAGTAGGTAAGAAAATCTGGAACAGATTTACAGCGTCTCCTAAGCAAGTTGCCTGGTATTATGAGAGTTTATACAAAGAGTTTTCAAAACACCTAAAAGGTCATAAAGTCCTTAAGGATAATTACTTAAGGGTAGTTAAAGAAATTAAGAAAGCAGCATCAAAATGACAATACTTGAAGCATATATAGTTTTTGAGTTAGTTTATTTGACTTATAAACTTTTAATAGATTAGTGAAAAAAGAAGTTATTTATTTTAGCTGCTTTTCAATGATAAGGCCTGATAGTGTTGAATTGCTAGATGCAAACAAAGGTAAAGTTTCTAATCATATGGATAAAAATATAATTAATTTACCTGAATACAAAATTCTAACGTTCTGGGATAAAATTGATGAAATTGGTGTTTGGAACTGGAGTAAAAAATATCCTGTGAAAGAACCAAAATTAGAGCAATTTACAGATGGTTATAATTGGGAACTAAAATTAAGAAATAGAAACGGAAAAGCAAAATATTGCACAGGCTATATGAGTTTTCCTAGAAAATTTAAGGATTTGATCAAAGAATTAAATAGTTTATTTGGTTCTAATCTTAATTTTTAATTTATTTGTGCTATCATTAAATATGTTTATTTGGAATTTTTTTTCAGGAATTATTTTATTTGCTGTAATTTGTTTTGGTCTTTTTTATATAGCAAAGTTATTTTTTGGGTTTTAATGATGTGGTTGTACAAATTTTTAATTAATACTTTGGATAAGAAGTGGTGTATTGGTCCTGATTGTACTACTTGTGGATCATTAACATTTCGAACAACATTAATTTCTAATTTGTATTGTTTTAAAGAAAATACTAATCCTGCTGAATTATCAAAAAATAATGAAAATAACCTAATTGGCCCAGTCTATTATTCTTTTAGTGTTGATATTAAAAAAAAGATTCTTGATGAAATGAGTGATCAATTAAAAAAACTAACTCAAGCTCAAGTAGACCATTTAGGTAGACCAGGTTATGGAATATTAACTAGTTTATTTTGTGAATTTAGAGATAAATCTGATTATTTACATTCTTTACTAATTGGGACACCAGCAGGGGCCTTTTTAAAAAAAATGATTGATCACAATAATAGCCAAAGATAATTCTAAATATCCTCTATTAATTCTATATTGCTGCCAGCTAATTTATTAATTGCAGTAATAAATTTATTGAACTTATCAATTGGCTGAGGGTAAGAATTGCTTCCAAAAATGTTTCTTCCTCTTAATTGACCACCTTTTTTAATCTTTAATTCCCACTGAGTGCCATCCATTACACCTGGATCTATATATTTTTTCTTCCAGCTCCATAATTTTATTTCATCACAGGTTTTTAAAAATTCACTAATTTCATCATTTGTTAGGATTTTTGTCGGTTCTAAAAGATCAATAAACTGATGTTCTTTGTAAAATATTTCATTATCTTTTAATAAAATACTTTCATTACCGTGGCTGAAACCGCCTATTTCAAATTCTAATTTTTCAAGTAATTTCATTTAGGTTAAAAATTTTAACTTATTAATAAATAAAAAGACTAATGCTATAATGACATGATTACAGTTTTAAGTTACGGTAATTTTATGAAAAATGAAACATTAATAGACTCTAAAGGTGGCAAATTTACTGGTGAAGTTAAAAATGGGCAGCCTCACGGACAAGGAACTTTATTATTCTCAAATGGAGATAAATACATCGGAGAATTTAAAGATGGAAATCCACACGGAGAAGGAAATTTAATTTTTAAAAATGGTGATAAATATACAGGTGAGCATAAAGATGGTAAAATGCATGGACATGGATCTATTGTAACTTCTGATGGAAATGTAAAAATAATTTTAAAAGATGGAGAAATAGTTGATAAATCGATTAAATAATTTATTTGGATCTAGTATTAAATTTTAATTGGTGAAAATAATAAAAAAAAGTCTCTTCTATTCATATGTTTATTATTGAATGGGTTTTCTTCTTTTTCTATAACCTCAACCTCGTCATCAATGCCTTCTAATAATGTTTTTCCGATTGCTTTTGAAATTAAGAAAAAAGCATACAGTGGTCCAATTAAACTTAACAAAGTAATTCTATGAATTGTCTTAGCTGCAATTTCTGGAATAAATCGTTTAAGTGCTATTGCAAATTGATCATTATTTATTTGTTTTTTTTGTCTAGCGTAGACGAAGGGCATAATATTAATTGCCAGTATTAAAGAGCCTGCTTCTAGACCACCTTTTGATAAAAATTCACCGTGTTGTACATCTAAAATTTTATCAAAGTTATTTTCATTAATTTCATTAATTTTATCCATAGTGTAATTACCATCCATCACGAGAGGGTGATTAACTTTTTCAGCAACTCCCTTAGGTACAATAATTGGAGTATCAGGATATTTTCTTAATGTTTCTTCAATATAGTTGATATTCTCAGATGCCTTAAGTTGTATGCCATAACTTTTTCCAGATAAAGCATCTGTTATTTTAATATCTACCATTGGGTGATTAGGTGCTTCAAATATTTCAGAATTGTATTGATCACCATCATTATTTTCATGA
>Ga0222670_1000393_pt1 | contig 18933 bp, 28 predicted proteins | sample AntAcemetagen732_FD_181148 | JGI IMG/M metagenome (GOLD analysis project Ga0222670, IMG submission 181148) | Saline water microbial communities from Ace Lake, Antarctica - #732 | ecosystem: Environmental > Aquatic > Non-marine Saline and Alkaline > Saline | place: Antarctica: Ace Lake... | reverse complement strand
ACACGCTGGACGCGCCGCCAAGCAAGCCACCCGCGCCGCCAAGCGTGCCGATGAAGTTCCCCGCGCCCGCTGTCAGACCGCCAAGGATACCGCCGCCGCCGGGCGCGCCGCCGAGTTGACCCGCTGCTGCCGCTGTGCCGCCCCCACCCAAAGCAGCCGACAACGCCAGCTTGATCGGGTTGGCAATCGCCGTGGCAATCATCTGCTTGATCATGTTTTTGAAGCTGTCCAGCAGATCGCCAAAGTTGCGCATACCGCTCGCCACGAAGTCGCCGATTGCGTCACCGAATGCTGATATGGTCGGGTTGCTGTTGGCGAACTCTTCGTTCAGGTCTTTGACGGCTTTTTGGTATGCACCATCGGATAAGCCCGCTCCCACTAGCTGGTCCAGATTGGCAATCTCGGCGTTGTATTTCTTGAGCGGGTCCGCATCAAACTCTAGCCGCTCGATTTCGTCGGCCATGTTGCCGAACTCGTTTGCGGCTTCCCCAGCAGCCTTGCCCGCGCCAGAAGTAGTTGCTGTCAGCGTTTTGCTAAGGGCCGCGTTTGCGGCATTTATTTGATTGATTCTGGCAGTGGCGCTTTCTGCGCTATTGCCCAAATTTCCGAACGAAACCGCCGCACGGTCAGCGGCATCTGGGTCTGCTGGCCCAAGCCCCCCGAACCCCAACCTAGGCTTGAATACACTGGCCTGAATACCCGCTGTAGTATTTAGAAAGCCCATCAAAGCCATTGCTTTTTCAATGTTTACATTTAGGTCAGCGGCCAAAAGAGCAGCGCCCGTCCGGGCGGCGCTGAAGTCAATACCGCCGATGGTGCGCGAAAGGCGACCAGAAAGATCAACACCCTCAACTAACTGGCCGTTAAGAAATACCTGACCATCTTTCACGTTTACGATTCCACGATCAAGCATTGAAACTAGGTCCACAAGTTCTTGACGTCGCCCCACTTCATCGTCAGTCAAGAATGTCAGTTCGCGCTGCACCTGCTTGATGGCTTCAACCTTGATTTGCGCCTGAGCTAAAAGGTTTTCTGCATTTTCAAGTTCCGCGTTCCAGCTCGCTGTATCAGCAGTAATGCCCGGCAAGTTTAGCCCCTGTTCTGCCGCACGCGCCTTTACTGTGCGCAGTGTCTCCAATTCTTCTGTTAGGCGCTGAACATCAATTAGCGCCTCATTTAGGCCGCTTTTTTGGTTGAAATCTTGCTGGTTTAGCAGGCGCGTTGCGTCAAGAACCTGCAATAGGGATTCAGCCTCTGCACGCCGCACACGCGCGGCCTCTTCGGAAATAATGCTACCCTCTTTTGTCGACCGCGTGAGGATTTGGATTTGAGTAATCTGGTCGCCCATTGCCAGCGTTCCGTTGTCGATAACCCTCTGCGCAATTTCGTTTGCTGTGGTAAGGCCCATAACATCACGGACGAAGCCGGAAACTGCCGATACCGCGCCTGAAATTGATCCAACAATGTAGCCAAACGCCGCCACAACATCCAGCGCCACGCCAGCGATGCTAAACAGCAACGCGCCAATGTTTTGCAACGCCTGCACAAACTTGGGGTCGGTCACTGTGCCAATGAGGTTTTCAATTGACGCCCGCAGCTTTTCAGACGCTGGACCTGCAATCTCGAATAGATCGCCCCACGCATTGCCAAGAGCGGCCAGAGCGCCGCCAAGGGTATCGCGTGCGGCTTCGGCAGACCCACCAAATTGCTTTGTAAGCTCGGCAAGGATAACCGCTTGAGCGCCTGCAACATCGCTTGTAGCCACCATCGCTTTGACGGCTTCTTTTTGCGCTTCCGTAAACTGGATGCCAGAACGGGAAAGCGCGGTCATGCCAAGTATAGGGTCGTTCAATGCTTTGCCGACTTGCAGCGCCGCCGAATTAAGGTCAGTCCCCATTGCTGTAGCAAGGTCCAGAACAGCAGTTGTGGCCGCGTTGAATGTGTCGCCTTTAACTGCTGTGAATGTCAGCAGTACCCCCTGCATAGCATTGGTGACTTCGTCACCGTAATTCGTGATGCCCTGCAAAGCCGCCGCGTGATTGTTCAGATCACCCACGGCCTTTCCGGCTGCGCCGCCGGTTGACGTGATAGCTGCTGCAAGCTGTGCCTGAGCCTTGTCAGATTCTACCGTTGCGGAAATAAACTTGCCCAGAGATGCGCTCGATGCGGCGAACGCTGCATACCCCGCAGCCATGCCAATAACCGCTTTTGTCGCCTTCAGTGCAGCCGCGTGTGCCGCGCCTGTTGCCTTGTTGAACTTCTCAACCTGTGGCGCGGCCCGTCCTGCACTGTCGCCAGCTTTCTTGAAACCCTTTTCGGTTCCACCAACAGATTTTTCAGTAGCCGTACCCGCCTTGGTCGTATCCTCAAGCGCCTTCTTGCCTTTGAGTAGGCCAGTCGTATCGGCCCCAAGAATCAGATCAGCGAAATTCTGGCTCATGTTTGATCCTTGCGAGAAATAGGCCGCGACCCTAAGTTGGGTGCGGAACCAATGGAGAATTATGGTGGACGGAATTTTAGGAATTTTAGGTGCTGCCGCCCTAGTCGCGGGCGCGATGTTCACACTTGTCGGGTTTGCAAGCGGTGATTTTATTACCGTCTATCAAGGTGCCGCATTGCTGGCGTCTGGGCTTGGGATGCTTGCCACCTCCGAAGTCATCAAGACACTTAAACAAATCCGCGACCGCCTGCCTGCGCCGGATCAGACACCCCGCTAACGGGATGCCTTGGGCCTATCCACCGGCGCGATTGCCAGCGCGTTGGTCCCGTTTTCGCGCTCGGCATGGTAGCCCTTGCACATATCGGACAGGATCGCGGTGTCGTCGGCGTCCAGCCCCTTGGCGGATGCATACGGCGCAAGAATATCCCAGTCCGTCGGGCCTTCCACCATGCCGTTGCTGCGCGTCGGGCCTAGATCAAAGAACAGCCCGATCAGGTATTCCTCTGCGTCCAGTTCCGGCAAGCCGAAGTCCTCCACGCCTGCATCTTTCCATTGATCCAAGCGACATCGCTTTTGATCCTTGGGGAAGGCGTGGAGATAGCCGATCTGGCGCGCGTAAAGGGTTAGCCCTTCTGCGCGTTTCCCATGCGGTTTGCCTGCGTTCCGGCAAATTCACCGATCTGTTTTGCAAACGGGTTATTCTTCATCTCGAACACTGGCGAGCCGTCTTTGTCTGTAACCTGCTCGCCGTCTGCGTTTTCCTTCACGCCCATTTCTGGGAATGTCAGATCGAGGAACCACATTGCATCCTCGGCAGTCGCGGGCTTGTCGCCGTTCATGACGTTCTCAAACCCGAAGATGAAAGGTGCAGCGCCTTCGCAAAGCTGGTTATGCACATCCTCCATGACGCGCGCCTCATCGTCCGTATTGTCGCCCTTGGCCTTTTTGGATGCCATAGCCGCCTTTTGCTTTGCCCGCATCTTAGCCTGCATAGAACGCGATGCCGTACCGCGCACGATTACCCGACAAGGCTTGTCGCCGTCCATCACAGGCTCACCAGACCACGGGTCAACGATCTGCATAGGCGTTCCGGTTTCAGCGGCTTCACGGCTGTTGTAGTTGGCGTTAAAATCCATTTTGATATCCTTGGGGTTCGGTTCAATGTGGGAGGCAGCGGCGAACCACTCCGCCGCCCCCCGATTACCCGCCGAAGCGGATTAGTTAGGCAGGTTCAACGTCCTTGACGGTCAAGGCGTTTTGCTTAAAGTTGTAAACCGCGCCCTCGAAAGAACTGTCGGTCGCTTGGTTCTCTTGGTAGCTATGAACATAGCCCTGAGCGTATTCCACAGGGTCAGTTGCAACCAAAGCACCCGCTGCCCCCGTCCCTGTGCCGATTTTGATAGCGCAAGCGCCGCTTGGCCCGTCGCACAGCGTCTTAAACGCAGCTTGGCCTGTTGCCAGTGCGCTGCCGTCGATGCGGAACGAGCCTTGGCTGTCAACACCGGATGCCGCGCCCTTGGTGCCTTTGGTAAAGCCCGTTTTAAGGTCGGATACGTCGATGTTTGCGTTGGTCACACCGAATTGGGGAAGTGTTTGTGGAAACTCCAATTCAACCCACGTCAGGGCCTCAAAGCCTGACTTGTCGTTGGTTGCTGGAAGTGCTGTTGAGTAGTAGATCGTCTTTCCGATGGAATTCCGAGTAGCCATGATATTTGCCCTTTCATTTGGCAAAGCGGACAGGCCCGACTAATCGGGGTGTTGCTGTCCAAAGTTGAAGTGAAGTGCCTACCGTTCGCGCTACCGGCGCAGCCCGCAGGCGGGGCAATTAGTCGGCGTCGATCCAGCCGATTGCGCGCCATGCGGCAGCGTCTTTTTGCAGTGGTGTGGCGATTGCGCCGACTGTGCCGTTGCTGGCCTTGGTGTTTTTCAGCCGAACACGAGCGGGCTTGGCGACCGCCTTTGGTGTCTCTGGCGCAGCGTCTTGCTCTATGGTTTCTTGATCCGCCGGAGCGGTTTTCTTGCGTGCCATGTTGGCCTCCGATGTTGTGATTAGGACGCGCTGTAAGGGATGCGCACTGAGACGCGCCAATGCGGGCCGTCAGGATAGCCCTGCTGCACCTCTGGCGGGCCCATGATGGTGATGAAACCGCCGGTGACGGGCAGGCGCAGCGTGTACGGGAACAAGGCTGCGATGCTGTCCGCAATAGTTGTTGCAGCGGTTGAGAATACGCCGATCTCCGACATGATCGTGATCTGCGCAAACCCGCGAACGATTGTTCCGCCGCCTGTCAGTGTGCTGTCCGTCCGGCTCACTGGCACGTGGGCGAATATCAAATACGGATGCGGGGTTCCGGTTGGCACGTCCTTGTTCGGCCAGCCGATTGTCAGGGCCGGGGAAAGCGTTGCAAGCCTCTGCCCAAGCGCGTTTAAAATGGCGGTGTCAGTAATCATCTACGGACCTCGTTTGCACGTTTCTTGACGTGAGCGGGGAATTTCGCAGCATTCACATCGACAAAGAACCGCCCCGGCTGGTTATATGTCCGGCCCAAGCTATCGGTGCCCGTAAACCCGCTGTTAATGCGTCTGGCGTGTGGCGCACTCCATGCAAACGACATGGTTTCGCCGATTTCCAAGCCCGCGATTGCGACAACGAAGGCGTCTGCGCTTTCGCCGCCACCGTCTACGGACAGGCTGTTGACTAACTCCGCAGTTGTGCCCACGGGGATCTTCCCCTCGACAAAGGTGGTCGCGCCCTGAGTGATGCCGATCTGCGTTTCCTGCGCGCCTACAAGCACATCGCTGATAGACTGGCGCATCACGTATTCCATACCCTCGATGGTCAGATCGGCGATGTCCGACAACTGAGCGGTAAACGTCTTGGGTGCCATGCGTATTCTCCAACGCCAGAGACCCCGCTTAACGGGGCCTTTGGGTCAATGATGTGGGTGGTGTGGTTAGTCTTTTATCTGACCGTCTTCGGCCATCTTTTTTAGCCTGTAATACAAGGTCCGAGGAACCATTACGTCGAAACATCCTTTAGCTTCGGATGCGTCACTTTTGCCGACGATTTTTTGCAGTTCCTTTAATGATGACTTGCCGAAATTTTCAAACTGTTGCCACCTTTGCTGCGCGGGTCTTGGCTTGAGGGTCGCCATTCGCCCTTCTGTTTCTGCGTCTACCATTTGGATGCAAAATTCATAGAATTTGCGGCAAGCTTCCATTTCAATATCAAGGTCTTCTGGCAGATTGTCCGGCCAAAAACCCCTCACCCACATAGCATTACTTATCCTACCTGATACTTGCAGCTTTGTTTTCTTCATTCCCGTCTCCCGAGGATCCACTTAAATGCGCGGCAGGCCGGGTGGATATTCCGGCTTTTCAGGTGCTACCCTATCCGCGCTGCAATGATACTCCATCCATTGATATAGTCAACTTCCCGGCCTCCGATACTGAGGGACGTATATCACTGTGCAGCGGCAACCGAGCGTTTGATCTGCGCCAGCCGCCGGGTCGTGGGGATAAAGCATTGTGCCGCCCGCTACGTCAAAACTCTCGTTTAGACCAACCTCAACGCCATCTAATGCGCGGTGATCGTGGCGCGGGTCTTTCGCTGAGTTATGATCCCACCGCTTTGAGATACTCTCGACTTTGCCGCCGTCCATAAGCTGTTGATACGCCTCATTGCGTCCTTGGGCTTGTGCTGTAAACGCTTCGTTCTTGGCAATCGTTTGGCCCCGTGCCTTCAACAGCCGTGCATCGTGGGCCTTGGTAATCCGCTCAATCGTTGACTTGTCCAGCGCCCTGCCCTCGGCAATCGCCGTGCGCACTTGCTTATCAAATCGCCGATCTGTTGACGTGTAGCGCGGCACCTGCTTGCCCTTCACCGTCTTGAAATAGTCCGCAATCTGCTCAGGGTCGTTGAGAATTTCACGCACCCGCGTTGATCTTTGCGCCCTTGGGCCGTCCAGCCCCAATATACCGCCCTCACGAACGCCTGTGCGGGGGTTTAGAACGCCTGCAAGCCGTCTTGCTGTGACTTGCGCCCCAACGCTCTCTTTCTGCGCCTGTAGGATCAATGCGCGGATAGGCTCAACACCGGGTGATCCTATCTCAGCCACCAGCCTTGCGCCTGCCTCTGCGATAATTTGTTCAGCCCGTGGGTGCCTGCCGTTAAAGCTGAATGAACCGGCGATGCCCTTGGGCAAGGTGACTGCTGCGCCGCCCGCATAAACCGCCGTGCGTATAGCTTCTTCCAGCGGCCAAAGCATTGCCTGATTGAACCGCAGCATCTCCACAACGCGGGCAAGGTTGTTTGCCTCGATAGCCTGCACCAATGCGGGGAAGTCTACTGCCCCGTGCGCGTTCTGCACCGCTGCCTCGAACGCCTGCCGGATCAGCGGGTCGTGCTTGGCAATCAGGTCGCGGATGATGCGCTGTTGCTGGCGAGATAGTCGGGTTGGTCGGGCCATTGCACCCCCATGCAAAATGACCCCGCATAATGCAGGGCTGTTTGGTTTGGTTTGTGATGTGGGTAGTGGTTTAGGGCTTCATAGCCATCCCCAACGCAAACGCCGTTTCCATCATCCGGTCAAACTCTGCAAAGCACTCAGGCGGCAAGGATGCCACGATCTGCGCAGACGCGGTGTCGCCCCTGTTTAGGTGCCAGGGAATGCAAAAGGCTTGGTATTGGCTTACTGCCTTGCAGAAAGAATCGTATAAGGGTGATCCATCCGATATGCTTTTATTTCGCTGTAGATGTGCGTTCCAACAGCCGCGCCTGTGTATGTTTGAAATTCAATCTCAGTCAGCGCCGCGCCATGTGTTTTTGCAATATCGCTTAGGTGCATCGCCAGCTCGTCCGGTGTCATCTTGGGTTCGGTCATCTGTGGTTCCTCAAACTGCAAGTTCAAGCCGGTACAATAGCACCGTTTCACCGGGCGACAAATACATAACTGAGATAATTTCCTCAAACTTGGTGCCTTCAACTACATCACCCGGCGCAACGCCGACGGCGATGGTGTCAGATTTCAGCGGCGTAACGCCCGTGGCATTGATTGTCAGGGTGCGCTTTTTCATGCCCACCAACATTCCCGTCATGTCACGCACGTCCTGCATTCTTTCAATCGCGGTGACGGGGAAAAGCTGCGGCTCGTTCACCGGGTCGGCTGGCGGGTCCCACGGGTTTGTCGGTTCATCCAGTTCAGCAGATGCGCGGCGGATGGTGCAGATGTAAGCGCCTGTGCCTGTAGCTTCGCCCGCTTCTATAAGTGCAGATGCGACATCAGCGGCGATTTGCGAACCGCTCATGACCGCAACAACGTCTTGGTATTGCCGCCGATGAATGGCCTCATCATTCCGTCGATCCGCGTGCTTTTCGGCACCTGTGATCCGCCCTTGCGCCCGGTAAACTCCCACCGAATATCGCCAATGCCTGTCAGCACCTTGTCGCCCGCATCGCTGTAGGTTTTGGAGAACACGTAAGGCTCTGCCAACTCCAGACGCGCCGCCTCATACGTTGCGGCCTCTACGGCGTCTGGCAAGGGGTCCACGAACGCAGGCAGGAACCGCGCCACATACTCCGCCGCGATGTAGTCACCAGCCCGCACAAGTGCCGCCTCTGCGTCTGCGTCGGTCGCTGCTGTCGGCGCGCTGTCGCCCCTTGCAAGGGCGTATGCGCGGAATGATGCAATATCAGCCATTACAAGCCCGTGAAAATGGCCGCTTTGACCATCCCGCGCATGTCCTGAATATTGGTTCCCTTGGGGATCTCAACGCCGTGGGCTTCGGCCATGTCCCGCAAGTCGCCCTTGCTCATGGCGTCAATCGTTTCTGGCGTGAACGCTTCGGGTTCCGTTGGTGCCGTCGCGCCCATTGCCTGCGCTGTGTACCGCGCCTGCATGTCTAGCTGTTGCTTGATGTTCATATTCATTCTCCGCTGTTCTTTGTGACGGGGCGAACAATGCCGCCCCGCTTCAAAAATCAGCCGTTGGTGACGATTGCCGCGAGGCCGATCAGCTTACGATCAATCACGCGGTCCCAGTTTGCAGCCAAACGAAGCTGCGCCAGAGTGGCGTTGCCGTCCGTCAGCGTGGTGTTGGTAAACGCGGTGCCGAACGGATGGATCACCCACGACTTGCGCTCCCACAGCGTCTCTACGCCTGCGCCGTTGCCCTGAGCCGCTTCACGCTCCAGTTCCACCGGAACCTTCGTGCTGCGCTCGCCATAGCCGATGAGCCCAGTGCCGAACAGGTAGCTGGTGTAGGTCGCGGCGGCGTCAGTGTCGCCCGTGCCTGCTGCGGCTGTCATGGGCAGGCTGTCATCGACAACTAGACGGCGGCCAAGGAAAGACGGGATTGTAAGCTGCCCGTTGCTGTCCGCAAGGAAATCAATATCGTCGTTATCGACCATGCGCTTGGCGACAACGGAATGCACGGCGAACACCGCGTAATCGTCATAGTGGTCGCCAGAGGTAAACGCCGCTGCGGTGAAAACTTCGCGCCCGAACAGGGTTCCGGTCGCAACATCCGCATTGGTAGCGCCTGCGACGTTGTTGACCATATCTCCGTCATCGTTTGCCACGTTGTCGGCAATGACGCCTTGCAACGAAGCGATGGTGCGGCGCTGCCATTGACGCATCCAGTAGGTTCCGAAGCGATTGCGAACCTGTTGCATGGGATCAGATCCGGCAAGTTCGCCTGTCATGTCCGCAGACGAATAGCCTTGGTTCAGGCTGGCCATGCGTGCAACCTGCGTTCCTGTCGTGACCTTCGCAGGCACGGCAATATCGGTTGGATCGTCGGTGCCGTAGTTCGGCTCATCGGATGCGTCCAGATCCTTCCAGAACGGCAGTTCAGCAATGCGCCCGCCGTCTGAGAACATGCCAGCAAGCGCGGGGTTTGCAACTGCGATGCCGCTGTCAAAGAAAACAGTCTTTTCAGGGCCGTTTACGGCTGTGTACGAGGAATAGACCTCGGGGACATATACATCAGAGATTTGTGTGGTAGCCATGAGGCTTTCCTTTCGAGATTATGAGCCGGCTAATTGCCGGAATGTTTCGGGGTCGCTGTGGAATAGAGCCGTGCGCTCTTTGTCGCCCATCTTTGCGAACGTCTCCGCATTAGCTGGGGCGTTGCCGTTCTTGCCACCCGTTGCTCCGCCGCCTGAAGCGGGGGTCACGAAGTCCTTGCCTTCACCAGCAGCCCATCGCTTAACGTGATCGACCAAGGCCAGCGGCCCCATGTCGGTATCCACGAAGGGCTTGCCATCGTCGCCAATCTTCACATCGCCTGCCAGCATGGTGCGCGCCGCTTTTGCAAATGACGTGTTTGTGACGCCTGCGCCGTTGAGCGCGTCTGTCAGATCACGGTCTAATGCGTTTTTAAGCGCGCGGCCTTGCTCGGCTTCATATTTGCCTTTGTAATCGTCGCGCTCTGCTTCGAGTGTCTGGCGTAGCTTGATAAGCGCGGCCTCGTCGGCTTTCCCGTCCTTGAGTTTTGCCCACTTTTCAGCGTCAAAATCTTCGGGGAAGTCCTTGGCGAGTGCCTTGGCCGCATCGCGCTCGGAACGTGCCGCATCGCGGTCGGCCTTCGTGCGCTCATATGCTGATTTGAGATTGGCAACATCGGGGTGATTGTCTACGCCGAACACTTGCAAGATGAACTTGCCGTCTGTTTCGGTGTAGAAGGGCTTAACAGCATCATCAATGCCATCGAGAGTGTCGAGAACGGTATGCAAAGCCATCGGCTTAATTCCTTTAAGTTATGGGTGTGGCCTCGCCACGGTGATTACAGGCTGTCAGCCCGAATATCGCCGCCCTCAATGAGAGCGTATTCTTCATCAAACGTGCGTTCTTGGCTGGCAATTCCGCCCGCCTGAATGCGCTCGTAATATGTCTCTTGTGCAAGCCCGCCGCTTTCGACTAACCCGAACAGCGCGACGGCATCTTGCGGCGTGAGCGTGGCGTCCAGCAAGTCCTTGGGCGGCGTGACCGTGATGGCCTCGATCACCGCATCCGACTGGACTAGCATCCGCGCGATGTTGCGCAATGACGCCTCTAGCAGTGAGCATGACGATTGAGCTACCGTCTTGAGGTTTGCCGTCTCAGACCGAAACCGCATCTTGCGGGCAGTGCCAGATTCATTGGCCTGCCCCGATTGCTCGAACAGCCGCGCGCCTGCTTGAATGGCGATTGTCCGATTATCTTGGATTGCCTTAAGGTGCGCCTGAATACCTGCGCAGGTTGGCGATACGTATTTCAGGTCCGGCGTTGTATTGTCATCGCCAAGCATTTCGTGAACCACGCCAGCGCCAACTGCAGTGGGTGCAGGCCCGTTGATTGCGACCAGCGTTTCCTGTCCGCTCATGTAAAGCTGCAAGCGGTAGTCTGCGGATAGCTGGTACATCGCCAGCGCGGCCCTTGCGATGCCGATCATTGGCGGGCTTTCAAGATCCGACCCCATATCCTTTGCAGACGCCACGGCAAACGGGATCGCGTTGAGTGCACCACCGCCAAGTCGCGTTGGCGTTACGTCCGTTTCGCCGTCAGGCTTGTGCAATGTCGCCGTGTAAACGCCATCGACAAGCTGCAAAACGCGGTATTTCTCTTGCTGCGCCCAAACGAAGCCATCACGCACTGCCTCGCTTTCGTTCAGGACGAAGAACCCGACGTCCCAGTTGATAATCGTATCGCCGCGATAGCCTGCGAGGAATGGATCGCCGCCGCCCTCCGGTGCATCTGCAAGAACGCCGTAGCGCCCCGACACCAGCAAGTTGCGCGTGATGTTCTTGTGAAAGTCGTTGAGCGTAATTCCCTCGCCGTCAACATCCTCGAACAGATATTCCATGTTGCTGGGCAATTCGACCGCGATTTCCTCGCCGTGAATGATACCAACCATAGCGCCAACGCTAGTTGCCAGAACCTCGGGGAACTGAGCGCGCATCTTGTATGCCGCATATGCCGCGATGCCGTTGTCTGAGTGCGTCGTGTAGCCAGACGGCATGGGCAGGTATGTGGTGCCGCGTTGCTTTACGTCGCCCTCGCCTTGATAGGCGTCATAGCACAGCCGCCAATCGTCGAGGACTCGGCGCGTGATTTGTGGATGCAGCGAATTAACGGCCATCTAATACAATCCTTTGACCGTTGTTGTTGTTGTTTTCGGTTGTGATTTAGTCATCAATTCGGTGATCGCCCAAACCAAGGCGTCGGCCCTGTCTGGTGAGCCTTCACCAATGTATCCGTCTTGCCCGATCAGGCACATTTGATCCTCAAGATCCGCCAAGCCGCCAACGTGAGACACCCGCCCCTGTTCGTATAGCGCCGCGATAGGCTCAGATCTTGCGACCTTGCCGCGACTGGCCGTGACCTCTTTGTAGCTTATGCCTCGATCAACGGTGCGTATGACGTGCTCGACCATAGCCCCGCCAAAGTTGCGCTCGGCCACGATCCTGTCAGCCTTAAATTCGTGGTAGGCCGCGACTGCCCGCCTGCCCCATCCGTCTGGCGATAGCTTGCAAGTCCGGTCTGCCAGGACATAGCCGCGCCCGTCGATACCAAGCCCCGCGACCACGATGCCAATGTCATCGCCGTTATCGTCCGCCCCGCCTGTGCCGCTGGGGTCCACCGCAACCACAACCCGCCGCATTTCGGGGGCTTCTTTGAGCCTGTGCGCGTCGAACATCTCACGGGTCCATAGCGCGCCCGGTAGATCGTCCAGCATCTCGGCTTCTAGCTCTTGCCTGCCTAGCCGCGTGTTGCCGTATCGGTTTTTCAGATCCTCAAGAAACTGCGCTGGCAAGTTGGACGCGTTGTCAAACGTGCTGCCCCGCGTCACTACCGATCTGTCGCTGGCGATGATTTCGCGCAGAACAGGAATAGGCCGTGGTGTTGTCGTGACAATCACGCGGGGGTCATTGCCCGCCCGCATTGTAAATTGCAGCATGTCCCATGTTTGCCGCGCGCGCTTGTACTTCGCTAATTCGTCTACCCACGCTGCGTCAAATTCTGGGCCTCGAAGCTGGTCCGGCTCAGTGCCGTTATAGCCAAGTGCCACCGCTCCGTTAGGCCATGTGATCCGCACGGGCTTAAACCGCGCCGTTGGCTTTTGCCCGTCAGGGTAGATCGACAACAGCCGCGCCACCATGACCTCCTCAAGGTCTTTCTGCGTCTCCGCGATTAAAGCGATGCTGCGCGACCCCGCCTCAACGCGTTCCTTGACCCATTGCGCGCCCGCCTCGGTTTTACCAAAGCCGCGCCCCGCGTTGATCAGCCAGGTTGACCAGTTTCCCTCCGGTGCGAGTTGTTCAGGGCGGGCAAGAAAACCGCGCCAATCGTATATCAGCGCATCGGCCTCGGCGTCTGTCAGGCTGGCTACGAACCTGTCGCGGTCAGCTTTCGGTAGTGCCTTCAGTCTCTCCGCCGGGCTTTCTGTCATTTAGGAACTCACTCAGCTTGCCAGACGGTGACATTGTGCCATCCTCAGAGATGTGATTGACGTTGCTTGTCTCACGCCATCCGCCCCGCGTCTTGAGCCAGAATATCGCCGCTGTAACTGCCGACGATCCATCGCCAAGCGCCTTGTTATAGAGCGACTGCGCAACCCGGCTGTTAGCCTTCGCCGTGGCCGTGTCCAGTTCCTCGCGGTAGTGCTTTTGCAGCGTGCTGCGCTCGATGCCGATCACCTTGGAAATGTCCATCTGCGGAACGCCGTATGCGCTCATGCTTTCAACCATTTTGCGTTGTGCGTCTGTCGGCTTGTGGGCTGGCCTGCCGCCTTTGCTTTTATCTGGCATAATCAAGCCGCCTCAATTATTTTCGCATCTTTGCGATATTAGGTGTTGCATTACCTTCGCATATTTGCGATAAGTATTGCAGGGAAGGCAAACAGCCAAGCCCACAACAGGAGACAAGAATATGAAAGACCAATACAAAGCCCTCAACGACATGATCTTTGAATTTCAAAAGCAGACACAGCGCCTCGACATTGCCAGCATGGACCCCGCGATCCGCGCCGCGATGGAATCGGTAGAGGCTCAACTTGACGCCCTTCGCCAAGGTAAACTTTATGACCTCCGCTGATTTCACCGCCTTGCAAGCCCGCCTCGGTATCAGCCGGGGCGAGTTATGCCGCCGCATCGGTATCGCGCCGAACAGCGGAACTGCCTACGCCTTGGGACGCAAGCCCATCCCCCTTACCGTTGCGCTTGCCTGCGCCGCTATTGAAGCAGGTATCACGCTGGAACGCGCTCGGCCTTAAGGTCTGCGTAGGGCTGGCCTGTGGCTTCTAGCGTTGCTGTCTGGCCTGTGAATTCCTGCCAGCGCTGAATGATAACGTCGCAATACTTGGGATCGAGTTCCATCATGCGTGTGTTCCGCGCTGTCTTCTCGCAAGCAATCAATGTTGAACCGCTGCCGCCGAACAAATCGAGGACGACGCTGTTTTTATGGTATGTGTCGAGAATGCTAACAATCAGGTCAACTGGCTTTTCGCAACTATGAACCGTCTTGTGAACTTTCTTTGCCTCCCAAACATCAGCGGGCGCGGTTGACGGATAAACAGGCTTCCCATTCAAGCAAAGATAAAACGGTTCATGTTTTGGCCGTGAATAATAGCCAATGCCAAAATTGTTTTTGACCCATATGTGCATCGCCTGAATCTTAAACAGCTTTCCGATTGATTTTTCGAACGCGCCTAGCTTTGACCACCCCGTCCAAATGAAGGCATATGTGTCCGGCTTCATTGCTGCGAATGCGCAACCAAATGTTCCGTCAAGAAACTTGTCAAAATCTTCACCCTCAAGTGCGTCGTTTAATATTTTTTCATGCGTCCCGCGCTGTGGCTTAAAGTCAATCCCATATGGCGGGTCGGTAAAAAGGATATCAGCCTTCTGCCCATCCATCAGCCGATCCACCGCGTCGATGCTCGTGCTATCCCCGCACATCAGCCGATGCCGCCCAAGCAGCCAAACATCGCCCTCAACCGTAACGGGAACCTCTGGCGCATCCGGCACCGCGTCCTCGTCCGTTAGCCCTTCGGTTTCATCAACAAAGAACGCCGCGAGTTCATCCGTATCAAAGCCCGTCAATGACAGGTCAAAGTCCAGCGCGTCCAACTCGGCCAATTCAATCCGCAGCGCGTCCTCGTCCCAGCCCGCGTTGAGTGCAAGTTTATTGTCGGCCAGAATTAGCGCCTGCTTTTGAGCTTTTGATAAATGCGCCAATTCAATGACAGGAACCTCACCCAACCCCAGCTGGCGTGACGCTGCAAGCCGCCCGTGACCTGCGATGATGCCGTTATTACCATCAACTAGGATAGGGTTAGTAAACCCGAACTCTTTGATACTCGCTGCGATCTGCGCGACCTGAGCATCGCTGTGAGTCCGCGCATTGCGAATATAAGGCACTAATGCGTTGATGGCTCGGTATTCAATCGCTAGGTTCACAAGTGGCCCCAAGTTCTACCGGAAACAGCATCGAATACTGTCCAACGGCTAACGTTAAATTTAATAGCTAAATCGTCTGCCGTTGCGCCTGATAGCTTGAGGCTGCGCATTTCTTTTACGTCTTTTTCGGTTAAAATAGATGCGCCATGATCTTCACCAGAAAGATGTGCTGTATTTCCATGCATTGCGCGGTCTTTGGCATTTTCTGCAGCCGTTGCCCATCTAAGGTTTTCAAACCGATTGTTTGCTTTATTTCCGTCGCCATGCGCGACTTGATGCTTGGATGATGGTTTAACTCCATTGAAGGCCTCACAAACTAACTGGTGAACCCCGCAGTGTCGATATTTGCCACATCCAACTGACAGAGCAATAACATTGTAGCCATTCGCGCTTATTTTTTGGGCCATATCCCTGCCCGCCCAATGCCTACCGTCAGGAAGTAAGCGATCCACCGATCTGACCCGCCCAATTGACGAAACCTCGTAACTATTATTTTCAGGTATTGCCCGCCAAACCTCTGCGGGTGTAGTTGTTGATTCAGCCATTGCAAGTCCTTCCAAGACTTTCGTGGTTAGGCTCGGCTTCGAGTGTTCAAGCACTCAGTCGAGCCTATTTATTTTAGCACAAAACAAACTTTTAACCCAGCCGAAACAGGGCGGCGCTCGACCTTATCGGCTGCCCACGGCTTTTCTAGTGCAGATTTACTCATGTTGGTTCCTTATCCCCGCGCCACCAATTCGCCGTGATAAAGCAACCCAGCCGATGCGTTGAAATTGGCAAAGGTGCGAAGAATCGAACTCCGGTATGCGGGTTTGGAATCCGCTGCTTTACCACTAAGCTACACCAATGTAATGACCCGCGCATGTCCGTGGGCTTACCTAAGTACAGAGGCGCGTGTCGTTAAACGCAAAAATCGCCGTGCATTTCTGCAAGACGCAATTCGATTGGTGTCAAAATAGACTGATTTATGACGTGTTGTCAAGCCACCAACGCTTTTAGCGCATTGCGTATTTTCCAAACGATCAATCTACCCGCTTCATCTGGCGACATATCAAGCCCGACTTCCAGCGCACGAAGTTGCTGCTTTGCTAAGGGGCGCGTGAAATGTCGGTATGCCTTGAACACTTCGGGGTTGCCGTCGCTTTCGTCATGCCCGCCAAAACCGCCTGCAAGGCAGGATTTATAGCCAAACGTGCCGATCTCAGCAACGTAAGCGGCCCGGACTTCCTGAAACGCCCTTGCCGCTTCGAGTTGCGCTTGGTTTATCTCGCGCTTGTGGTACAGGACGCCCGCCATGTCTGACGCTCTGTCAACGTCTGGCTGGTACTCTTTGCCTTTTACCCATACGCCCCTGCTTTGGCGCTCAGGCGTGGGCTTGTTGCTTTGGCGCTCAGGCGTGGGCTTGTTGCTTTTCCGCTTCGCCACGGCGCGGAGTTGCAGCACTTGGCCCCCAGACACCTCTGGAACGTCTGTGTGATCGTTTGCGCGGCGCTTGTTGCGGCGTCTTTGTGCTTTACTCGCCATCCATGGACTCCAACATTATTTCAGCTTTGCAGATTTTTAGAATGCCGATAGCCAGCGCGACCGACATTCCCGGCCCAGCCCGCTCGTATATTAAATCCTTAATTGCGTCGGCAAGGCTGTCTGCGATGTCCTCTTGCCTGCCGCTGCCGTTGATTGCTTTGAGTGTCATGCTCGCCCTACCTTTCTGAATATCGCCCTGAGTATCCAAGCGCGTGTAAATGACAGCGCGAAGAACATGGCGGTGATTGCTGCTGATTGAGATGGCGAGAACCCCAACACATAGACGGTTGCGGCCCATGAGACGCAAAGGCCGATGATTGCGTTTGTCAGGGCCTCGAGCGCGTCAATTTTCATGCTTGCCCTGAAACTCGGTTTGCCACGCGCGGACCAACGGCTTTTCGTATCACAGACAACTGCGCCGCAAGTCCGTCCCACCTGTTCTTCTCTGCGGCTGCACTTGCTTTGATTGTTTCCAGTTCTTTTTCCAAGGCTTCTGATTTTTCCAGAAGTTCGCGAAATGCTGCGCGGGATTTATTGAATGACAATGAAAGGCTTTCCATGTCCTCGTTTCCACCATCCGGCCCAAACTCGGCTTCTCTGATCAGCATCACCCAACCGGGACGAACACCAAGAACCTCGGCCAAGGTGTCGTCAGTATCGCCCTGTCTGTATTTTCCGTCGTCAATATCGTAGCACTCTGCAAGCATCGTGAATATGTCGATGCGCTGGCGTTTTGTTGGCTCTGGCGTTTGTGTCTCGGCTTTCACGGGTTTCATTGGAACCACCTTTCTTTTTGCTTCGCAGCTTGGGCATCTGAGTTTGTTCTTTATGTACGTCCACCCCATTGTGAGCGCCTTGGCGCGGGCTTGGCTTTCGTTGGGGCGCGCCGGCCGACCGCCGATCTGTTTGGTGACATAGGCGCAAGGTACGCATTCATCGCGGTTGCAATCGTCGCAGATAATTTTAGCCCTACTTTGGCCCTGCGTGTATTTTATGCCTTCAATCATCAATCGCCCCAATCGCTGCTTTGATTTCTGCGTCTGCATCGCGCCCTAGCTGCACCAACGCGGTCCGCAGGGCGTTGACGTGGACCCCAGCGGCCAGGACGGTTGCTGCCGACTGATAGCCCCATGTAAGCCGCCCGACAGCGTCTCTGACCTGTTGCTCCATTTCGGGGGTGGGTTCCTGTGCCAAGCTGACTTCGCTTGTCGGCTGCGCGTCATACGGCGGGACGCTCATTGCTTCATTGTCCAGACGGCCCCGCATGTGGCTTTTCGGTGGTGCAGCAAGTCAAACAGCGGCCCGCGAAGTCTGCAGCCGATTGTCTTGATGTGAATTTCTCGCCCAAGACCCCGGCAAACCGCGTCGGTGATCTGCCGCGTTGTCATTTCCTTTTTAATCACCCGCAGAATTTCGGCATCTATTTCACGGCTAAACGGTTCGCGGCCTCTGTTTTGCATTGAAGGCGCTTTGCCCTTGTGACCCTCCATCCGAGCGGCCCGCATCATAGCAAGCCCCATTGCGTACTCGTCAACCTTGGCGTCAGGTAGGTTGGCCGGGATAACACCCGCCGCCATGGTGGACGCTTGGGCGTGGCGGTTGTCGGTTCTCTGAGTGATGTTCATATCGTGTCGTTCCCTTCGTCTTTGCAGTGAAAACATTTCCATGAGACGCCGTTGCCATCGACTTCGACGCGCAGGCACTTTTCCAAATGCTTGCGCCGGGTGTGGCTGCACTTTGGGCAGGTTGTCTTGCGGCTTCCCGGTTGTGGCGGTGTGATGCCGTTGAATTGCATTGCTTGCTCGACTGCATTCATTTCTTGGCCCCAATCTTTTCTGCGTGGCGGGCTATGCCGTTTCTGATTGCCGTGTGGTCGAGGTTGAAATACCGCCCGATTTCCGACAGCGAATATCCGGCAAAGTTGGCTTCGTAGAAAACCTGCCAACGGGCTGCGACGAGATACGTCGAACGGTCCCGGCGCTGCATTTCGTCGGGGTTCAAGCCCTTGGTTGCGGCCACCCGGCGATGAATGCGGATTAACTCGGCCTCTGGCACGTCCTCGCAGTCCTGAGAATAAACGCCTTTGCGGTAAGCGCTGGTTGTCATTGCGTCGAACAGGGCACGGCGTTCCGATGCGTGACGGGATTCCATGTCATCAAGCGTTTCACGGATAATTTGAGAGTGATTGCTCATGCTGCGCCCTCCCGCCGTGCTGAGAAATAGGGGGCGACAACATCGCCGTATTTCGCTTGCAACATCCCGTAAGCGTCATTCGCAAACACATCGACAAACGCAGACACAGATGCGCGGCGATACTGGTCCAACACATCACGGCCAGCCATTGCGCCGATAGAGGCGGCCATATGCCCCCACACGTAACCCTCTGGCACGGCCTCACCTGCCGACATGCGGCGAACCATCGCCTCTTTTTCGTCGGGCTGGTATTGCTGCAACTTGGCACCCGATTGCGAAACGCCCTTGGGCATTGCATCGACAAACTCAGATTGAACGGGCCAAGCGTAGCCTTTGTG
>Ga0222670_1000390_pt1 | contig 19012 bp, 15 predicted proteins | sample AntAcemetagen732_FD_181148 | JGI IMG/M metagenome (GOLD analysis project Ga0222670, IMG submission 181148) | Saline water microbial communities from Ace Lake, Antarctica - #732 | ecosystem: Environmental > Aquatic > Non-marine Saline and Alkaline > Saline | place: Antarctica: Ace Lake... | reverse complement strand
AAAAAAAAAAGAAGAACTTAATAATAAAATATTAAAACAAAATGTTTTTGATTTAAAACAAATAGAAAATAAACTTGACCATCATTTAAAAAGAATCCAAGCTGAATTAGATACATTAAAGAATAAAAATGAAAAACTAAATCTTGATTATGATTTACTTAAAGAACAACATGAAGATTTAATTGAAAAAAATATTTTATTAAATAATGATAATATAAAAATTAAATCTGAGTTAACTGCATATATAAATAAAGATTCAATAGCACAATCAAAAATTACAAAATTAGAAGAAGAAATTTTAAATAATAATAATCTCTTAAATAAAACTGCTAGTGATAATGAAGAGATTAAATCTGAGTTAACTGCATATATAAATAAAGATTCAATAGCACAATCAAAAATTACAAAATTAGAAGAAGAAATTTTAAATAATAATAATCTCTTAAATAAAACTGCTAGTGATAATGAAGAGATTAAATCTGAGTTAAATGATTATAAGAATACAGAAAAGAATTTAAGAGAAAAAAATCAAGAATTACAAAAATCTATTAACGACTTAAAATCTAATGTAAATCATAATGACAGGGATAAAACTATTATAGAACTAGAGGATAAAATAAAACATTATCAGGACGAAAATATTAGAATTGGTAGTGAGTTATTTGAATCAAATAAAAAATTCGAAATTACCAAAGAAAGCTTGAGTGAGTTGCAGAACAACAGAAGCCACTTAATTGAAAAAATTAATTCTATAAATGAAGTTATTAAAAATGAAAATATTGTTACTAGTGTGTTCCAGAGTGATGCAGGAAATAATAAGATTAAAATAACTGATAATAACAAACCTGAAAAAAAAGATAAGGTTGACTTAGATATAGAAATTAAAAATATATTTTCATCAAGTTAATTTTTGTTAATAAATTAGCTATTTAAAACAAATCATTACGTGTTTAAAAAGAATTATCAATTATAAATAAAATATATTCTTTTCAAGATATTTAAATATAATTATTTTATAAAGAGACCTTATGTTAAAAAAAATAGGTTTAATAAGTATTACAAATGCTATTATAGCTGCTTTTGGTTATTTACTTCTACCTGTTTACTTGACGTTAATGACACAGGAAGAATTTGGTGAGTATAGCTTTATTATTAAAGTCATGAGCTCATTTTCTTTAATTTTAAGCCTAAGTTTATACGTTCCATTGGTTCGTAATTATTGCGCAGAAGAGTCTAATGATTTAATACGTAGCGATCTTGTCTCTACAATATTTAATAGTTTATTTATTTGGTTAATTATTTTTGATTTATTTTTACTATTAGCAAAACCTTTAATCATTGATGTATATATAGGTTTCTTTAATATTTCTAATTTTGCTAATGAGAAATATTACTTGGCATTACTTTCGCTAAATACAAGCTGTATTCTATTATATTGCTATTCTTTACTAATGTCTAAAAAGAACACGCTTGCAATTATTGTATTCACGGTATCAAGATTTTTCTTTGTTTCAGCTAGTAGCTTGATTTTTATTTATTTTAATTTTTTTGGGCAAGATTCAGTATTAAATAGATTGATAGGTGTATTTATTGCAGAACTCTTAGTTACATTACTGTATCTTTTTATATATGTGAGACCGTATATCTCTTTAAAGATTAATTTTTCACTCTTGAAAGATCAATTTAAAATTGCTCTTCCACTAATACCGTCAGGGTCAATTGGGTTAATTATAGTGGCGTTTGATAGAGGTTTGATAACTGAACACTATGGCTTAAAAGATCTTGCAAATTATAATCTTGCTATGTTGGCATTAGTCCCAATGCATATGGTGATGACAGCAACACAAGTAGCTTGGCTTCCTCATTTATTTTCTTTAAAAGATCCTAAAGATGCAATGAGACAAACAATTAAAACAATGAAGATAGCATTTTTTTTTATGATTATTGGTACCCCTTTAGTGTCATTAGCTATTTATTTGGCATTGATTAATAATTTTATTGGTTCAGAGTATAGTGTAGTTCCTAAAATCATTATATATGCATCTATTGGGGTTATAGCTTCAATATTATTACATCTTAATAGTAATATGTTTGTGTATTTAAAAAAAACTAAACATCATTTTTTTATAGGACTTATGATTCTTTTAATAAATTTAAGTGTAAATATTTTACTTATTCCAAACTATTCATTTTATGGAGCAACAGTTGCTGCAGGTCTATCAAATTTGATTGGCTTAGGAGTAGGTCTTTTTCTATTAACTAGAATGACAAAAATGACTATGTCTTAATACATTAAAATATAATTTATTAACACATCAAGACCCTAGTCAAGTATTTTTAAAGGTACCAATATACGCTTTAAAAAAATAGCTAAATATTTGACAGCACGATAGAAACACTATTAAATCAAAAAGAAAATACAATAATAATATTTGTTATAATTTTTAAAACAAATGATCTTAGATGAATGTTAATTTGTGATATTAATGAACATTGAAAAGCTTACACCACCAGATCATCTCAATACAGCAGTACTTTTTCTGCTATTTAATAGACTTAAAACTGCAAAACAAGTATTTCAAGCTATAAGAGAAGCCAAGCCACCTAGACTATATATAGCTTGCGATGGTGTTAGAACTTATCGTAAAGATGATATTGAAAAAGTTCAAGTTGTTCGTGATTACGTCATGCAAAATATTGACTGGAATTGTGAAGTTAAAACTCTTTTTCAAAAAAAAAACCTTGGTTGCAAATATGCTGTTAGTAGCGCTATTACCTGGTTTTTTGAACATGAAGAGATGGGAATTATTCTTGAAGATGATTGTTTGCCAAACCAAAGCTTTTTTTGGTTTTGTGAAGAAATGCTTAACAAATATAAAAATTATAAAGATATATTTAGCATTGGAGGAACAAACTTAATTAGTAAAGTAAATGATAATAATAGTTATATTTTTTCTTTACATGGAACGATATGGGGGTGGGCCACTTGGGCTAATAAATGGAAAGAATATAATATAGATATAGGAAAAAATATAAATTATGATCTTTTAATTCAATACCCAACAACATTAAGTGAAATATGTGATTTCAAAATAATTTTAAATATGATCAAAACTACTTCTTATGATTCTTGGGATTATCAATGGTTACTAACTAGGATAAAGCATAATGGCTTAACGATATTACCATCAGTTAACCTTATAACTAATATAGGTTTTGGGCATGAAAATTCAACACACACCACTTCAAAGACTAACACAAGACTAAAAACTAAAAGTGGAGATATTATTTTTCCAATAAAGCATCATAGCGAGATAAAAAGAAGCTTAAGTTATGATAAAAACCTTTGGCTTTATAAAAATGGAATTATCAGTAGAATCAAAACTATAATAAAATTTATAAAACTGAAAATATTAAATTTTATAATAAGAGAAAAAAAATGATAAGAAAAATTATAAAAGACTACTTGGAGTATAAAAAAGAATATAAAGATAATTTTAATTTATTTGATAAAAATTTAAAAACTGATTTTAATATTATAATTTATGACAAATCTGGAATTATTAAAACTGGAAAAATTAAAGATTTAAATATAGAGGAATATATAAAAAAAGGGTGCATAATAAAAGTAAATGGAATACTAAAGAAATTAAATTATTATGAGCACTTGGTTAGCAAATTATTAGATTATTCAAAAAAAATATTTACAAAAAATGTTCACAATTATATTAAAGAAAATGGATTTGAAAATATCCATAAAGCAAATCCTGACATTAATGAGTTAAGTCGTTTTATACTTTCTACAAGAAAAGCTGTAAGTTATTTTCAAGCTTCGTTAATGAGTAGCATTGCCTATCATTTATTTGCTAAAAAAGATTTTTTTCATAGTGAAATGGAGCCAAATATCAGGCTTCACTTACCTCTATCATATATGACCAGCGAAAAAAAAAAATATGCAGAAAAATTAATGAGCACTGGGCAAGCAACCGTTCATGGTCCACATATAGATTCATGGTATTATCACCCATATAATACAATAAATATTTGGGCGGCTATTGGAAAAATTGAAAAACATAACGGGTTATGGATTATGCCAAATAGTATTGGCCATGGTTTTAAGTATAATTCTAAAAAAGATATAGAAAAAAATGAGTATATAAATCATGATCATGTTTATTCAGCAGAGTTAGAGCCTGGTGATGGAATAATATTTAGTAGTGAATTGTATCACTCATCTGCAGTTAATGAGACAGATTCATCTAGGTTGATCATATCTATGAGAATGACTTTAGATGAACCTAATTTTTTTAACACTGATCATTACCTTTATGATTATAGAAAAGTTATATTTAAAGGAGAAAAACCTCAAATAGAAAAAATCTCAAAAAAACTAACAAAAAAACAAAAAGAAATTATTCCAGAAGGTTTGGGCACTAATGATAAAAAAAAAGTTTCTATATCAGAATTAGTTGCAAAGAGAATAGATAAAAAAATATATATAAATAAAGAAAAAATAGTGGAAGGCTACGCATTAGAAATTGATAAGGATTGTATAGTTATATACAAAAGTGGAGTGTATTATTCTTTTTCTAAGTTTTGTCCACATGCAGGTGCAGATTTATCTAATGGTGGGTATATAGAAGATGGTAAATTGATTTGCCCATGGCATTTATTAAGTATCAACTTAGCTGATGGATCTAGCAAATGTGGAAATTTAAAAAATTACGAAACATCTATAGATGGCAAATATTTAGTTGTGGATAAAATATGAAAGTAGGCATATTGACATTTCATAATGGCATAAATCATGGTGGTTTTTTTCAAGCATTTTCAACTTATGCATTTCTGAAAGCCAACAATTATGATGTTGAAATTATAAACTATAAAAATAAAAGACATTGGTTTGCTGAATACAAAGCATTTCTTTTAACGATAAATCCAAAAAAATTATTCTTAAACATTAGAAAAATTCGATCTTTTAAAAAAGATCAAAAACAGATGAGGATGAGCAAGTTTACAACTAATGTTTCAGATATTTCCCTAGATTATGATGCTATTGTCGTTGGAAGTGACATTGTTTGGAATTATGAATGGGCATGGCTAGGTAAAGATCCAATTTATTTTGGGCATGGTTTGAATACAAATAAACTTATTTCATATGCACCAAGTTTTGGACCAACTGACTACAAAGATACTACAATACCCAATTATGTTAAAAAGGGTCTTGAAAATTTTTCACACATAAGTGTAAGAGATGAAAACTCAAAATGCCTCGTAAATAGAGCAAGCAACAAGGATGTTAAAGTTGTTTTGGATCCTGTATTTTTACTCGATACAATAGGTATGAATAATAATATTATTTTTAATAAATCTTTTATACTAATTTACGCTTTTCAATTAAGAGATTCAGATATTTCACAAATTAAAGATTTTGCATACAAGAATAATTTAAAAACCGTTGCCGTAGGTTATAGCCAACCTTGGTGTGATGATAATTTTACAACTCTTGGCCCTTTTGATTGGATTAGCTATTTTTCAAAAGCAAGTTATATATTAACCAGTACATTTCATGGGACACTTTATTCATTAAAATATAAAAAAAATTTTATTACATCTAATAATATTCCAATTTCAAATAAAGTAAAAACAATATTATCAAAAATTGGTTTATTGGATAGATTGACAGATGGTGATTTAAATTTTGGTAAATTGTACAGTTCTGAAATTGACTATGATTTAGTGAGTGATAAATTAGATCCTCTTATTAAAGAGTCTAAAAATTATTTACTTGGTGCGTTAACAAAGTGATTAAAAAAATTATAAAGATTTTTTTTCCCAATATGATAATTAGGAAATTTCATAAACTTCATATCTCCTTTAACTTATTAATGGAATATTTTAATGATTATAGAATTTATAATAAATATAATGCCTCTAGTATGCAGGATATACGGCAACATCTAGAGGGTAAAATTATAGCCCACTATCATGTTTTGGAAAAAGGATTTAGTCATCCAAAAAGAAAGGTGTGTTTTAGCTTACCTATTGTCAAAAGCTTAATTAATTTGATAAATAAATATGACAATACTAATGCTGAAAGAACTTATCAGGTTGAAGTTGCTGTTAATATTCTAAAAAAATACTCTTTACTTTCCACTAATATTAACTGCATACCTATTGAATTGGAAAAAAATATTAAAGCAATTAATTTAAATAAAACTATCCAAGTTGGCTCAATGGATTTTTCAAGTGACTTTCTTTTCAGGCATGTTTTATCTAGTTTCTCAGATTTTGCCACATCACGATTTAGCGTGAGAAATTTTACCGAAAAAAATGTACCCTTAGATATTGTTTTAAAGGCTATTAAAATTGCACAAAAAACGCCATCTGTTTGTAATCGTCAAACTTGCAAGGTTCATATTTTAACTAATAGAAATGATATAAATAAACATCTTTCATTTCAAACTGGAAATAGAGGCTATGGTCATAAAATTAATAAATTACTTATTGTAACTTCAGATATGTATTTATTTGATGGACCTAAAGAGCGGAACCAAGCATTTACAGATGGTGGTATGTTCTCAATGTCGCTTTTGTATGCTCTACATTCACTAAAGATAGGTGCGGTGACATTAAACTGGGCATACGATAAGCAGCAAAATTCCTCTCTTCATAGTTTGGGAGTTATCCCCAAAAATCAGAAAGTTATTGTCTTTGTTGGAATAGGATTTCCACCGGCAGAGTTTAGAGTAGCAACCTCCACAAGAAGAGACATTAAAGACTTAGTTAATATTGTATGAAAATACTTAGTGTATGCAATTCAGATATTGCTCCTGGAGCACCCCAGGCAACTTATCGTTTACACAAAGCTTTATTAGTTGCCGGCGTGGAATCACAAATGCTTGTTCAATTTAAATCTTCAGATGATTTTACAGTGATTGGTCCAATTACCAGAATTCAAAAGATAATCGGTAGGTTGGGAATACATTTAGATCCTTTACCAGTTTACCTATACAAAGATCGCAAAAGGCAACTGTTTAGCCCTAGCTGGGTTCCTTTTTCGACTATTGTCAATCGTATTAATACTATAAGTCCTGATCTAGTTCACTTGCATTGGATTAATGGAGGTATGATGCGCATTGAAGATATAGTTAAAATTAAAGCTCCAATAGTGTGGAGTTTACATGACAATTGGGGCTTTACAGGTGGTTGTCATGTCATGTGGGAGTGTGAGAAATATAAGGATGCGTGTGGTGCATGCCCTCGTTTGGGCTCTAGTAAAGAAAATGACTTAAGTAGATCTATTTTTAATAGAAAACGAAAAACTTTTTCTAAACTAAAAAATATGACAGTAATTGGTTTAAGTAACTGGCTAGCTAATTGTGCAAAGGAAAGTAGCTTATTTAAAAATAACCATGTAATTTGTTTACCCAATCCTATCAATACAAAAAACTTTGCACCTCTTGATAAAATTGAGGCACGTAAGTTATTTAATTTGCCGGAAGATAAAAAATTGGTACTCTTTGGTGCTCAGTCAGCTACTACTGATATCAATAAAGGTTTTAATAAGCTTACAGAGGCATTGAAAAATATCAACACACAAAATGTTGAGTTATTAGTGTTTGGATCTAGTAAACCTAAACAAACACAAAATTTTAAACAACCAGTTAATTATTTAGGATACTTGCATGATAATCTTAGCCTACGAGCACTCTATAGTGCAGCAGATGTAATGGTGGTGCCAAGTATTCAAGAGGCTTTTGGCCAAACTGCATCAGAGTCGATGGCATGTGGCACGCCAGTTGTAGCATTTGGTGCCACGGGATTATTAGATATTGTTGATCATCAAATTAATGGATATCTCGCTAAACCTTTTGATTCAAATGATCTTGCTCAAGGAATCAACTGGGTACTTAATGCAGAAAATTACTCTGAACTTTGTAAAAATGCTAGAGATAAAGTGTTAAAAGAATTTGATTGTAAAGTGATTGCCAATAAATATATAGCTCTATATGAAAAAATTTTAAAAAATTAAATTATTTCCTAACAAAGACAGCATCAAACTGTAGTAATTCACCTGTCTCATCTCTCTTAAAAATAGGCATTAATGACCAAAGAGTAAATCCATTTTTCTCAAAAAAAGAAAAAAAATAATTACAAAGTTCTTGCTTTTTATATAGGGGGACAACAGACAGTTCGATCTCCACAGCAAAAACGTTCTTAAGATTTAAAGCTAGACCTTTTAACACCTCACTTTCAAAACCTTGTACATCAATCTTTAAAAAAACTTTTTCATCATTTTTTCGGTAGAAGTTGAATATAGAGTCTAGTGTAATAACATCTGTCATTGTTTTACCAATATATGAGGACCCTGGTGCTGTTGATGAGTGTAAATGGTTCATTGGGAGTATAGAAGAGCTCTGTGAATTTTGTGAAATATTTATTTCCATCTCGCTAATGACTGAACCCAAAGCACATCTTTTATGAACTGTCCAAAGTGGATCATTCTTAGAATTTTTTAATATTTTTTCGTAAGCATCAGGTAGAGGTTCAAATGATATTATTTTACCCTTATATCCACTTCCTCTAGTATGCATTGCATATTGTCCAAAATTAGCACCCACATCAAAAAGAAGTTCAATTTTATGATGTAACAAAAATTCTGGATATTTTTTATAGCTTGAAACATGAAGACCAATCTGGTTAAATATTTTCTTCACTATCCTTTTTATTGTGTTCATTATTTTTTATACACATATTCTCCATTCCCTACAAATGATCCTTGACCATGGAACTTTGAATTATTAAAATTACAAGAATAATATATAATTATTGCAAGGTGAATACCATGCATTAATGTTAGCCTCTTTATATAAATGTTTAAAAAATTTAAATATAAATAAAATAATATTGTATTGTATGATTACTAAAAAATACCAGAGGGAATAAAGTTTCATGAAGAAATAGCTAAAAGATGGGATGGTAAATATAAAAAAGATTCATTTAAAAAAAGATTTAATATTTTTAGAAACCTACTTAAAAAATATCAGAATGAAAAAGAGACTTGGTTAGATTTAGGTTGTGGTTCTGGTGTTTTAACTACAGTTATTTCAAAAAAAGCAAAATACGTATTGGGTGTAGATGGCTCACAGTTAATGGTGAAGGAAGCAAAAAAAATACCAATTCTTTCAAAAATGTTTCTATAAAATGTAAAGATATAACCGAAGCAGAAAAGATAATAAATTATCCTTTAGATGGAATTTTATGCTCAAGCGTTTTAGAGTATACAGAAAATCCTTATAAAATTCTAGAAAAGAAAATAAAGTTATTAAAGAGTGGTGGTGTATTTATTTTATCTGTTCCACCAACATTCTCAATTATAAGAAACATATCTAAAATTATTAATATAGTAGGCAGAGTTCTTGGAAGAAGTTTTTTTTCATATATAAAATATTCAAAATTTGAATTTGATCTTAATGTATTAAAAAAATTTCTTTATACTAACTGTACAATAATAGAAATTATTGATTTTGATCCTTATTTACCAAAAATTTTATTAAAAATTTTTCGTCCTTCACTCAAAATACTTGTTGCAAAAAAGTTATAAAATAATCAATATCTTAATACTCTACGTTATTATTAAAATTTTAATAAATTAAATTATTTCCTGATAAAAACTTCATCAAAATGAAGTAATTCACCAGTCTCATCTTATTGAAAAATAGGAGTTAATGAGCAAAGACTAAATCCATTCTTCTCAAAAAAAGAAAAGAAATAATTATAAAGTTCTTGCTTTTGCAAATAAAATCTAGCGTCATGAATTAAAACAAGAGTTTACTTGCATTTCTTTATTCATAATATTCTAAGTCCTATTTTATCTCTAAATGATCTAGTCTATGATCTAGTTTGTAGATTAAATTGATGAATTTTTAAGCGATTTATTTTTAATGAAAGTTAAATGTTCAATATAACTAGTATAAAGTTATGTGAAGCAGTGTTAGGTAATGTATTTTATGATTTTATTTTTTGAAAATGGTAGGTTAGGAAATCAATTGTTTCAATATCATGGTTTCAAAAGCTATTTTCCAAAACAGCAACTGTTCTTCTTTGGATGTAAAAGATTAAAAAATTCATTTGATAATCTTGATGTGAGTTTTATTGATGAAAAAAATAAATTAAACAATTTATTATTTCAAATATTAAAGAAAATACTACACTTTCTCTCTGAAATAGGTTTTTTAGGAAAAATTAACCAATTAGATCAAAAAAAAGATTTTAATTTAAACGTACGTAAAGGACTTTTGTGGAATATTTATGTAGCACAAAATATTTATTTTCAACATAACAAATGTATCAAACAAATAATTAATCCACCTATCTTTAAAAAAAATCTATTAAAGTTGGCTCAAAAATGGCTTAAGAATAAAAATATTTTTCCTAAAAAATCTAATTTAGTGTTTGTTCATGTTAGAAGGGGTGATTATCTTTCTTGGCCTCATCCAAACTTTCCTGCAGTTTTGGATTTAGCTTGGTATGAAAAAGCAATGTCTATTATAAAAAAAAAAATCAATAAACCAATATTTATTATAATGGGAGATGATCCATATTATCTTCAAGACGTTTTTAAAGAATCTAAATCATTAATTATATCTAAAAATTCTCCTGAGATAGATCTTGTTATTATGTCAAAGTGTTTTCATGGCATTCTATCTCCAAGTTCCTTTGCTTGGTGGGGTGCTTTTTTTATAAAATCGAAAAGATCAGATAAAATTTTATCTAATTTCATAGCTCCCAAATTTTGGGCAGGTCATCGTTTAAAAAAATTTATTCCACAAGGTTTTTTTACAAGCTGGATTACATACATAAATTAAAATCTTAAAAAAGATCTACTATTGTCCTATATTTTTTCATACACAGCTAACTCTCATATGAAACCACATCAATGAGTGATTAATAAATAATAAAAAAAAGAAAGAGTAAATTACACTATTAACAAACATACGATTGATAGATTTAAAGTCGTCACTGATAAAGATATGAGGAAAATGTTTAATATAGTTAAAAACTTAATTAGACAATATGTTGAGATTAGAGTTTAGAAAATTTAATTAATAAATTTAATTCTTATTAAAAGCCAAATAATTTGTCATAATAAACGCCTCATCTAGTTCACTATATTTTTTAATTAAGATTGATCCAGTAGGACCAATTCTGTAAATATCAAAATTATCTTTTAACAAGTACCAAAAGTCTTGGAAATATGTTCTGCTATCTATATTACTACCTCCAAATTCAAATTGAATTAATCTAAATTTTTTAAAATTATCTTTTATCGAATTTAAAACAGTTAATTCGTGACCTTCAATATCAATCTTACAAAAGTCTACTTTAAAAGATTTATCGCTAAAGTCATTTTTGAACAAAGTATTGAGTGAAATCGATTTAACTTCTTCATATTCATCAAATTTAATATTAAAATGATCTAGTTTTCTTTTGTGTAAAGAGCTTAATGCTGAACCTTTTTTATCATAGTAAAGAAGTTGTGATGAATTAGTATCTGACACAGCATTATTAAAAACTTTAACATTATGATAATTCTTAAATTTATTTAAAAGATGTTCATAAGGTAATTTGCTAGGTTCAAATAAATAGTATTTTGATTTTGGAAAATACTTTAAAAGTTCATTTGTATAATTTCCATAATTGGCACCTATATCAAAAATGACTTTAACATCTTCTTTTAAAAGCTTTCTTACCGATCTAACCTCATTTGCTAAACTTATAGAGCTTCCTTTCCCTAAACTATTTGCTAAAATAATTTCAAATATATTAAGAATTTTGACCGGTACGATCGTTGAAATAAATTTAATAATAAAATTTCTAATCATAAAGCTATTGCTCGTAGGCAATCTATTTCTGAGAGATATACAAGTTTCATTTAGTAATTACTTACTATAGAAGAACCAGAAACAAAAACAAAAACAATTAAATATTACAAATATTAATTAATATTTAAATACATTAGATAATTAATTAAAAATTAGGCTATAAATAAAGTAATATTCTATTTCAAGTTATTATTATGAAACAAGATACTCTCGATACAATTTTGGTTATTTTTTGTATGCTGACACCAGTTTCACCAGGAATTTTTGCAAAAAAACTTGTAATCATTTCTACAGCTCTTTTAGTTTTGCGCATTCTAGGCAGTCGCAATATATTTTATGTTTTTAAAAAAAAATTGTTAATTATTTTATTGTTTATTCCAGGTGTTATTCTTGCAATATTCAATTCACCAGATAATCTAATTCGGTTTGTACCAATATTATTAATGATCTTGGGTTTTCCATTTTATGATTTTAAAGTTAGGGCTCGACCGATTAAGATACTTTCATTTTATATTATAATTTATTTTATTGTCACCCAGGTTCTTCTTGCTTTAGGAAATTCTTCACTTTTAAATTTTAGGGAAGTTTGGTATCCAGCTGAATATGGCTATGTTTGGAATTATGGTTTTGTAGATTCAATTGTTTCATCACTTGGACAATTTCGTGCAGGGGGTCTTTATTACAATCCGAATGTTTTAGCTTCTGTTATTGTTTTGTATTATTTTATATTTTCAGCCTCATCTCAGTATGCTGAGCAAAGTAACATAAATTTTTCAAAAAAAAAAATTAACACAAGAAAAATTATTAATATATTTATGTTAGCTTTAGTCAGTTTTTCTTTATTTTTTACAGGTTCTCGTACAGCAATGATGGCCTTGATAGCGTATATTGCTGTGCAAAATTTTGATGCAGCTCTTTTTAAAAAAGCACGAATTAAAAAAAATACTTTGTGGGCTAGTTTATTTGTTTTAATTTTTTTATTCCTTACCTTTGATAGAATGTTAGAGGGAGTATCGACAGGAAGTGCAAATGCTAAATTTGAAATATTAATGAGACATTTAAGTGAGTCTAATTTTTTAGAACTATTATTTGGAGGAACATATAATGTACATTTTGATAATGAGTATGGTAATTGGATAGGTGCATGTGGATTTTTAGGATTGCTTGCTTGGTTTATTACTCTAAGAATGGTGTACCGTATAATACCTTTAACAAAACCTTTAATTGTTGCAATTTTACTAACGGCTATAGGTAATACATTGCTTTATGGTTTATTAACTGGAAGTATTATAGTGGTTGTAGTGCTTATTAGTAGTTCTTACTGGTGGCAGACTCAAGAAGAAGAAAAAAATAAGAAACCTCTTTGATTTGTAAATAATAGTCATTTTGATACAATAAATTTTTAGTAAGCAATTTTTATAAAAATGTATTTTGAATGGTAATTGAAAACTTACAATTAAAACCAAGATTTTTTTGGGTTGGTCCAATGATTCCCTCAAAGCACTTGAACACATGGACGAGTGCTAGCCCCGCAGCAATGAAATGGCAAAAACATCTTGTTGATGCACTGGTAAAAGAGGGTGCTGATCTTGAGTGGTTATATTACCGACCAGATTCTTACTGGCCAAAAGGAAGATTTTTGCCCTGGCGAGAATTTTTGAATTCAAGTAGTACTTATAATAATAGACAAATACCATATGTTAATTTACCAGGATACCGAAGTCTATCTATCAAAAATAATTTTTGTAAATTATTAAAAAATATAATGGATTCAAGGGATGCTCGGCCTTTGATTGTAATTTCATATAACGCACCAAGTTGGATAGAAGATGTATTTTCTGATCATAATATACGTTCACAATTTACTTGCATTTACTTGATAGCAGACGATGTAGCCCCTAAAGGTGCAGATGGCTATGCATTTTTATCCTACGATTTTTTTCAACGATACATACATAGCAATAAAAAACTTCATCTTGATGGTGCGGTATACCCTAAAGTGAAGAGACCTTTCTTGAAAAAATCAGCTGAAGTTAAAAGAAAAACCATTTTTCTGTATTCGGGATCTTTAGGAAAATGGGGTGGGACAAAAATGTTGTTAGATGCTATGGCTTTAATCAAGCAAGATGATTTTGAACTCTGGATATCAGGATTTGGTGATACGACTATATTTAATAAATCTTTACCACAAAAAGATAAACGTATTAAATACCTTGGACTGCTAACTGAAAATGAGCTTCATGATATATATGAAGAAGCTGATGTTTTTTTAAACCCGAGGCCAGTTAATATGCCTGGAAATGAGAATAACTTTCCTTCTAAACTTTTTAATTATTTGTCTTGGAAAAAACCTATTATCTCAACGTGGACAAAAAGTTTGAGCCCTGAATATAAGGAAGTTTTACATATAGCAGAAGACAATCCTCTTGCTTTTTCATCTGCTATGACAAGTTATATTGGAATCGAGCAAGATGATAAGAATAAACATGAAGAATGGTTTAAAGAAAAAACTTGGAAAAAACAGGCTATAAGTCTAATGAGTTTTTTAGAAAGAATTTGTTATTCAAATAGTCTTTTAATTAAATAATGAAAAGCCAAAAAAACACCACCAATAAAGACAAAAAATTAAATATTTATTTTACCTGGACTGAATTGCCAGCTTACGGATATTTTTTATTAAAATTTATTTATTTACAACTTAAAAAAAAAAAATACCCTATAAACTTTAAAGTCATAAGCACCAACACGTCTAAAAAGAACCATTACAAAGAAAAGAGTGATTTTTTTCGTAGTATTAAATGGATAAAACCAGATAAAATTTATGATTGGTATGATTTAGACTTAGAGTATCCTGATATATATTTTCAATCAGGTTGGCATATTAAGTCATTTAAACATTTGGGAAAAATAACAAAAAATAAAAATAAAAACAGTAAAGTTGTATTGTGTTCGGATAATTCTTTTAAAAAACAAAATATTCGACAATTTATTAGAAGGTTAGCTTTTAAATTTTTATTAAGAAATTTTTTTGACTATGCCTGGGTTCCTGGTTTCTCAGGAAGTCAATTGATGTTAAACTGTGGTTTTAAAAAAAAACAAATTTTTACTGGACTTTATAGCTCTTTGATTAATGTGTATAAAAATTTTGTATCATCAAAAAATAGAAAAAAACAATTCATTTATGTTGGTCAATTTATTACAAGAAAGAATGTTAAACAATTAATTGATGCCTTCAATTCCATCACTTTAAACAAAAAGGAATGGAAATTAATTATTGTAGGAAGTGGCAACTTAATTTTTGATAAGTTACAATTGAATAATAATATTAAAATAATCAAACATTCATCACCGTCCAAGTTATCTAAATTATACAGTAAGAGTCATTTTTTTATTTTACCATCCCTCATGGATCATTGGCCACTAGTTGTGCATGAGGCGGCTCTTTCAGGCTGTTTTTTATTGCTAAGTAATAAAGTGGGCAATATCCATGAATTTGCAAACAAAACTAATTCAATAATATTTGAACCAAAATCTCGTCACTCTATTAGAAGGTCTTTTGAAAAAGCTATATTATTAAAAAGTAAAAAACTTAATGCTGCAAACAAGGAAAGTGTAAGACTCGGCAACATTTATAATTATAAACACACATTTGCTAAATTTATAAAAATTATAAACTTATACTTAAATGAAAGAAATATTAAAATATGATACTCTTACTGGTATTTTAAAAAAGATAATGGTCTATTTTTTTTAACTGCTGTTTATATGAAAAAAAAAATATTTTTTTGTAATCAAATTATATGAATTTAAGAGCTCAATATTTCTATTAGAAAATATAAAATGAAAGTAATTAATATTATTGCTCCAAATATTAAATCTGGTGGAGGTGAAGAGCTTTTAGAATATTTACTTGAATACATTGATGAAAATTATGTAGATATAAAGGTTAATGTGTATGTTGATATCTCTTCTAATATAGAGAACAATCAGAAACGAAATGTAATTGTTATGACTTCTAAGTTAAGTAAAATTATGCTTTTCTTTAAACTATTTGAAAATGTAATTTATTTCGGAAATTTGCCACCAATAAGAAAATCTAAAAACTCTCTAGTATATTTTCATAATACACATCTGTTAATGAGTTTAAGAAAAATATTTTCTACCAATAGTGAATTTATAAATAAAATAATGTACCTAATAAAACAAATTTATATAAAAATTTTTGTGAAAAACGTAGATTTTATTGTTTGCCAAACAGAAGTTGTTAGTAAGCAGATTAAAAAAAAATTCTTATATGAAAATATTAAAATTTTACCATTTTACAAAAAGTGCGAAAGAATTGATGTAGAAAAACAATTCGATTATTGTTATATTTCGTTAGCTCATCCTCATAAAAATCACAAAAAATTCTTTGATGCATTAAAAATATTAGAACAAAAAAAATTACCACTTAGTTTTGCAGTGACTATTGAATTAGATAAACTGTACTTGATTAAAATAATAGAAGAAATAAACAAGAATGATATTATTAAGATTATTAACTTTGGTACGATTTCAAAAGAAAAGGTATGTAAATTATATGCTCAGAGCAAATGTTTAATTTTTCCATCATTAGAAGAAAGCTTTGGTCTACCACTTATTGAAGCTGTTGATATTGGTTTAGATGTAATATCTTCAGATTTGGATTATGTTTATCAGATAATTGACCCTTCATTAACATTTAATCCTAACGATGCCCAATCAATTGCGGATACAATTCAAAAATATAAAGAAGGCAACTGCCCAAAAAGTAAGGCTAAGATCAAAAATAATATTTCTGAATTAATTGAACTGATATTGTAAAAAATAATCATCCCTTATTGTATTAGTATATTTTTTAACTTTGATAGAAATTACAAAAATTGTGAGATGAGTAATTATAAGAAATAAAATGTCTTACGTATGACGTTAGCTGGTTAATATGAGTTTTAAGTCTTTTATTGAACACACTTAACAGATAATTAAAAGCTTTAGTTGTTAAAATTAAATTTATTTGAGAGTGAAAATATATATAATTGTTTAAAATGATAATATGAAACAAGTTTTACAAAATCTTTCAAATGGAAATACTTCACTAGTTGATGCTCCTTGTCCTAAAAATATAAAATCAAATGTATTAATTGCTACTAGCAAAACAGTAGTTTCCGTTGGTACTGAAAGAATGTTGGTAAATTTTGGGAAAGCTAACTATTTTAATAAAGCAAAACAACAGCCTGATAAAGTGAAAAGGGTGCTTAACAAAATTGTAACAGATGGTTTAATGGCAACAGTTAATGCGGTAAGATCAAAGTTAGATCAACCTCTTCCTCTAGGCTATTGTAATGCTGGTGTAATTTTAGAGAGTGATGTTGATGGATTAGAACCTGGTGACAGAGTTGTTTCTAATGGTAATCACGCTGAAGTAGTCCGAGTACCAAAAAATCTTTGTGTAAAAATTCCTGATGATGTTGATGATGAATCAGCTTCGTTCACGGTGTTAGGTGCTATTGGGTTACAAGGTATTCGTCTTATTCAACCTACTATGGGGGAATGTTTTGTAGTTACAGGCCTTGGCTTAATTGGATTGTTGTCAGTACAAATGCTTCGTGCGAATGGTTGTCGAGTGTTAGGTATTGATCTTGATTCTAATAAATGTGAGTTGGCAAGAAAATTTGGTGCTGAAACAGTTGATCTATCAAAAGGAGATGATCCGATTATTATTGCACAAGCCTTTTCAAGGGGGCGGGGTGTAGATGGTGTATTGATAACTGCAGCTACTCAGTCTGATGAAGTTATACATCAATCTGCTGAAATGTGTCGTAAGCGGGGAAGAATTGTTCTTGTTGGTATAACTGGACTAAATTTAAGACGAGATGATTTCTTTAAAAAAGAGATTACTTTCCAGGTGTCAGCTTCTTATGGCCCTGGCAGACACGATTCTTTTTATGAAGATGAAGGCAATGATTACCCTGTTGGTTTTGTACGTTGGACTGAACAACGTAATTTTGAAGCTGTATTAGATATGATGTCATCTGGTGTGCTAGATGTTAAATCTGTGATTACACATCGTTTTGATATTGAAAATGCAATTGACGCTTACAGTTTATTGGATAATCCTGATGCACTGGGTATTGTGTTAAATTATCCAAGTCAAAGTCGAGAAGCTTTAACTAAATCTACAATTAAATTAAATGCTCAAGCTCCTAAAATTATCAACTCTTCTATTCCTTGTGTAGGATTTATTGGTGCTGGCAATTATGCTTCAAGAATTCTAATTCCTGCATTTAAAGAAGCTGGTGTTGTATTAGATACGTTGGTAACCAGTGGTGGTATTAGTGGTGTACACCATGGTAATAAAAATCAATTTGTTACAGCTTCTACAGAAACTAAGGATTTGTGGATTAACGATAAAATTAATACGGTAGCAATTGTCACTAGACACGATGCTCATGCACAACAAGTTTTGGAAGCACTAAAATCAGGGAAAAATGTATTTGTTGAGAAACCACTAGCTTTAACTTTAAATGATCTCGATATGATCGATAAGGCTTATCATGATGCAAATAAGTCTAATACTATTAGGCTAATGGTTGGGTTTAATCGTCGTTATGCTCCACACATAGTTAAAATGAAAGAGTTACTAAATAGTCATAAATCTGCAAAATCTATTATTATGACTATCAATGCTGGCGCTATTCCAACTGAACATTGGACACAAAATTCATTGATAGGTGGAGGAAGAATTATTGGTGAAGCATGTCATTTTATAGATCTTATGAGGCACTTAATTGGTCATAAGATTAAAGGTTTTACTGCTACTATGATGGGTAATACTCCAGGTATAGAGCTTAGAGAAGATAAAACATCTATTACACTTTCTTTTGAGGATGGCTCATTTGGAACAATTCATTATTTGGCTAATGGTGGGTCTACATTCCCAAAAGAGCGTATAGAGGTTTTTTGTGATGATGCAGTTTTGCAAATGGATAATTACCGTGTGCTTACAGGGTATGGTTGGCCTAGATTTAAAAAAATGAAACTGTTTAGGCAAGACAAAGGACAAAAAGCTTGTGTTAAAGCTTTTACTGATTCAATTATTAATGGGA
>Ga0222670_1000382_pt1 | contig 19286 bp, 16 predicted proteins | sample AntAcemetagen732_FD_181148 | JGI IMG/M metagenome (GOLD analysis project Ga0222670, IMG submission 181148) | Saline water microbial communities from Ace Lake, Antarctica - #732 | ecosystem: Environmental > Aquatic > Non-marine Saline and Alkaline > Saline | place: Antarctica: Ace Lake... | reverse complement strand
ACGATAGGTTGACTCTCTAATAACCACTGGGTTACTATATAGTCGGCGTAAGGTTTTTTATCTATCATAGCCTTTTCTAATTCTTTATCAGAAATATCCTGACTTCCCTCGGGATGTCCTGCTATTCCTATTTTAATTCCATCAAAAAATCCTGTCTCTAAAATTTGAATTGAACTATCAAATTTTCCAATTGGATCTCTACTGCCACCAATTATTAAAGCTTGTTTTGCACCCACATCTTTACATCTTGAAATATAATCTTTTAGTTGAGCTTCATCTGCAATTGATCTTGCAGGAAAATGTGGAACTGGATTAAATCCTTTTTTAACTAACGCCGCTGACTGGTTAGCTGTTTCTTTATAGTCTCCACCAGGTAGTATAGTGATATAAACATCCTTAACAGGAGGCAGTGTATCAATATCTGTGTGAGGTCCAACCTCAAGTGAAAAATTCATTTTTTCCAATCATTAGCTTTTTTGTAAAAGTTGTCAAAGAAATTCATCTTGTGGATAAAATATTTGTTGCCAAAAATTATGCCGGTGATAATTTTTTTTAATGTCTGAAAATCATAAAAATCTCAACTTGTCAAATATTTTGGATGTGGAAAAAATCAAGGTGGTGAGTAACCCGATTGAGAAAGCTCACGGCCTACCAAATGAATGCTACACGAGTTCTGACTATCTGATGTAAGAAAGAGAGAAGATTTTTGCAGATAAATGGACTGTAATTGGAGTAGCAAACTCAGTGCCTAATATTGGAAACGTCAAACCATATAGCTTACTAGGGATCCCATTGATCATATTGAGAGATAAAGAGAAGAAAATCAGAGTGTTTCATAACGTCTGTAGTCATAGAGGATTTAAGCTTTTAGATGAGCCTTGTAGTTTGAAAAATGTCTTAAGATGTCCATACCACTCCTGGTCCTACGATTTTGTAGGAGGCCTGAATGTTCATGAGACAGAAAAATTCGATAAATCATCAGGTAATTTAAAAGAAATTAAAACCAAAGTTTGGATGGATATAATATTTATTAATATCAATAATAATGAGTTAGAATTTGATGAATATATTAAACCTCTTGAAGATAGATGGTCAAAATTTATATCTAGAGAGGATCAAAATCTTCTTAAACACTCAAAAGACCACGGCTATTTTAGCCTAGACGTTAAAAGTAATTGGAAATTTGCAATAGAAAACTACTGCGAAAGCTATCATTTACCCTGGATTCATCCAGAGTTAAACAAAGTTTCAAATATTAGTGATCATTATCATATTCAAGGTTTACCCAATAGATTTGCGGGCCAAGGAACAAATAAATATGACCAACCAGTAAAAGGTAATCAAAGTTTTAATAATTTTCCAAATTGGCCAACAGAACTGTCTAAAAAAGCTGAATATATTGCTTTATTTCCAAACGTAATGATTGGTCTTCATATTGACCATTTTTATGTTTTTTGGTTAGAACCCAAATCAGTTAGTGAGACTAAAGAACATTTAACGATGTATTATATAGGTGATGATAGTGCAAATGGAGCAAAGTTTGCTGAAATGAGAGAAAAAAATGTAGAATTTTGGAATGAAGTAATGATTGAGGATATAAAAGCTATAGAAGGTATGCAAGAAGATAGAAATTCACCAGCATATAATGATAGAAATTTTTCACCAATAATGGATAATCCAACATATGAATTTCATAAATGGATTGCGAATAATTTAATAAAATGAAATTACAATCAATGAATAATTTTTAAAAAAATATAAATGAAAAAAAAAATTGCTATAATTGGTTTGGGCTATGTTGGACTTCCTTTAGCTGTTGAGTTTGCAAAATATTTCAAAGTTATTGGTTTTGATACTGATCAATATCGTATTGATGAGTTAGAAAAAAATACTGATAGCAATCTAGAAATTAAAGATGATGCCATATCATCAGTTAAAGAAAATTTAAATTTTACCTCAAATATAGATGACACTAAAGAATGTAATATATATATTATATCAGTACCCACTCCAATTGATGAATTTAATAAGCCAAATTTAGAACATTTAATTTCATCATCTAAGAGCGTTGGTATGGTAATTAAAAAAGATGACATTATTATTTACGAGTCTACCGTGTACCCTGGCGTTACAGAAGATGTGTGCGTGAAAGAATTGGAAAATTCGTCAGGATTAAAATTTAATAAAGATTTTTTCTGCGGTTATAGTCCTGAAAGAATTAATCCAGGTGATAAAGTTAACACTCTTACAAAAATTAAGAAAATTACAAGCGGATCTACACCTGAGATTGCAGAAAAAGTAGATGAGCTTTATAAAAGTATAATTACAGCAGGAACTTATAAAGCAGCGAGTATAAAAGTTGCAGAGGCTGCAAAGGTAATAGAAAATACACAACGTGATTTAAATATTGCATTAACAAATGAATTATCTGTAATTCTTGGAAGATTAAATTTAGATACCTTAGAGGTTTTAGAAGCCGCCGGAAGTAAATGGAATTTTCTTCCATTTAGACCGGGACTTGTTGGAGGTCATTGTATAGGAGTTGACCCTTATTATTTAACTTATGCTGCTGAACAAGTTAATTACAATCCTCAAGTTATTTTAGCTGGAAGAAGAATTAATGACAACATGGGTATTTATATGGTTAAAAAAGTTATCCAAAAAATGATTAATAATGGTATTGAAATAAAAAATACTACTGTTGGGGTATTGGGTATAACCTTTAAAGAAAATTGCCCTGATATAAGAAATTCAAAAGTTATTGATGTTGTTAATGAACTCAAGAATTGGGGTGCAAATGTTGTCGTCGTTGATCCATGGGCAGACAAATTAAAACTCCAAGAAGAGCATCAAATTAAATTAGGTAAAATTGATAATGAAAACAAAGTAGATAGTTTGATTGTAGCAGTTGGACACGATCAATTTAGATCATTATCTCCAATAGAACTGAAAAGTTTTTGCAATGGATCAAAACCTGTTATTGCAGATGTAAAATCTATCTATAATAAAAATGATCTTTTAGCTCAAGGATTAAGTGTCTTTAGACTTTAATAAAAATTATTTATGAATAAAAATATTGCAGTAGTTGGATGTGGTCATTGGGGTAAAAATCTTGTTAGAAATTTTTTTGAATTAGGAGTTTTATCCTCAATCTGTGATCCCAATCATTTAATTGCTAATACATTTGCAAAAAAACATAATGTTAAAAACTGTTCTTTTGCTGAGATATTAGATGATACAAATATTAAAGGAGTAGTACTTGCTGTTCCAGCAGAACTTCATGCATCAATGGCAGTCGATGCTATGAACAAAGGTAAACATGTATTTGTTGAAAAGCCTTTAGCGATGAACGAAGTTGAGGCAAATTTAATGATTGCTGCTGCAGAAAAAAATAATGCTCAATTAATGGTAGGTCATTTGTTGCAATATCATCCAATTTTTAAAACGGTTCTAAAAATGGTTAAAAATGGAGATGTTGGTGAAATAAATTATATTTATTCTAATCGTTTAAGTTTTGGAAAAGTAAGATCAAAAGAAGATGTTATTTGGAGTTTTGCTCCACATGATATTTCAATGATTTTATCTTTAGTAAATGAAGAACCTGAGCACATTAGCTGTAAATCATCATCGTTTTTACAAAAAAATCTTGCTGATATAGCATCAATTCACATGAAATTTAAATCAGGTATAAAGTCTGATATTAGAGTTTCATGGGTAAACCCTTTAAAAGAAGTAAAATTAATTGTAACTGGAAAATCTGGTATGCTTGTATTTGATGATACTAAAACTTGGAGTGAAAAATTAGCATTACATTCTTACGAAATAGATCATTTAAAAGAGTTAAATCTTAAAAAAACGAAAGAGGAATATATTAAAGTTCTTGAAGAAGAGCCTTTAAAAAATGAATGTCAGCATTTTATTAATGTCGTAGAAGGTAACTTGAAACCATTTACAGACGCATTTGAAGGGTTGAAAGTACTTAAAGTATTAACAGCTGCTTCATTAACTAATGAAACAAATTCAATATAGAAAAGATATCGATGCTTTAAGGGATCTTTCGGTACTCTTGGTGGTAGTCTATCATGCATTTCCAGAAATACTTCCAGGTGGCTTTATTGGTGTGGATATTTTTTTTGTTATCTCAGGATATTTAATAACTTCAATAATATTTCTTTCAATTAAGAATAATGATTTTTCACTTAGAGAGTTTTATTCAAGACGTATAAGGCGCTTATTCCCTGCTTTAATAACAGTTCTTTTATTTGCTTTTGGCTTAGGGTGTTTAGTACTTTTTCCTGAAGAATATCTTCAATTAGGAACTCACATAAGTAAAAGTGTAATTTTTTTTTTAAATTTTGAATTAATTAATGAAGCTGGATATTTTGATGTAGAAAGTCATTATAAGCCATTACTTAATCTTTGGACTTTAAGTGTTGAAGAACAATACTATCTATTTTGGCCCGTATTAATTTTATTATTTTTAAAATTAAAAATTAATCCTGTTTTTATTTTAAGTCTAATTTTTATATTATCTCTAAGCGCTAATCTTTATTATTCAAAAAATTATTCAGGAATTGTTTTTTTTCATACTTTAACACGTTTTTGGCAACTAACCGCAGGTTCATTGTTAGCTGTTTGGTTAATGAAACAAAAGTTTTCACAAAATATAAATAATAATAAAGTAATGATGTTTACAGGCTTAACACTTATAGTAACTTCAGCTTTTTGGATTGATGATCAAATGATTTATCCTGGCTTCTTAGCTATTATTCCAGTTACAGGTTCATTGTTGATAATCATTTCTAACACCAGATTAAGTCGGTATGGAGGTCTTGTTAAACTTGGATTGATTAGTTATCCACTATATTTGTGGCACTGGGTTATTATATCATTTTTATATATTTACCTAGGACGAAAACCTGAAACTATAACTTTAATTTTAGCAATTTTCCTATCACTGATTTTTGCATACCTTACCAAAAAGTATATTGAAAAATTACGTTATCAAAAAAATGTAACACCTTATTTAATTTCAATTTTATTTGTTGTTGGATTATTAGGATTTTATACGGAACACAAAAAAGGTTTACCAGATCGTTCAAATATGAAAAACTATATTGAGGCAAACAATCAATTTAAAAGAACACCAGCAGAAGATGAAATTTGCACAAATTATGTAGAAAGTATATTGGGTGCAAGTAAAAATTTTCATTATTGTCGTGCCAGCAAAAATATTAGAAAAAAAAATAAAAAATTAGTTGCAATCATTGGTGACTCGCACGCACACGTTTTATTCCATGGCATCTCTAAAGCAGCACTTAAAAACGGTTATGAAACAGTTTTATTTGCTAACTCTAGTTGTCCAACTCTAAAAGATTTTAAGTGGGGCAAAAGTAAAAAAGAAGTAGATGCTTGTCAAAAAAAAATTGAAGAAATTCTAATGTTAATTCAAAAAGATTCAAGAATTGAAAAAGTAATAATTACAACAAGGGGACCAACTTATATTCATGGAGAGGTGGAAGGTATTTTTACTGAAACAAGTGTAAAAAAAAGTTTATCAATAATTAGAAATAAAAAAAAAAGTTTTGTCACACCAAGTTATTCAAGTTTTTTTAATGGTTTTAATAGCACAATTCAAATAATTGAAAATGTACCACACGTCAAAAAAATTTATTATATACTTGAAAATCCTGAATTAGATTTTTTACCTAAAGAGGTAATTTCAAGACCATATGATTTTTTTAATGTAAGCATTAATCGAGATACTGTTAATAGAAAACTCTATCTTAAAAGAATGTTTGAATATCGTGAGGGTATTTCTAATCTCACATTTTCAAAATTGTCAGTTTTAGATCCTTTAAATGCACTTTGTGACGATTTTAACTGCGTTTCCAAAATTAAAAATAGATTTTTATATGCAGATGATGATCATTTTTCAAAATTTGGATCAACTTATATTGCAAACTATTTTCAAAATGAGATATTTGAATAAACTGTTAAGATGATAATTTTTCTATTATAGTTTTAAAAAAATGAATAAAAAAAATAATTATGAAGATGTGTTTGTTCATGAATCATCTTACATTGATGATAACGTTACTATTAAAAGAGGTACAAAGATATGGCATTTCAGCCATATTTTAAATGATTGTAAAATTGGAGAAAATTGTTCTTTAGGTCAAAACGTTGTTGTAGGCCCCAAAGTAAATATTGGTAACCATGTTAAAATACAAAATAATGTAAGTGTTTATGAGGGAGTTACTTTAGAGGATGGAGTTTTTTGTGGACCCTCATGTGTTTTCACAAATGTTCATAATCCAAGATCAAAGATCGTTAGAAAAAGTGAATATAAAACAACATTAGTTAAAAGAGGAGCAACACTAGGTGCAAATTGTACAATAGTTTGTGGTGTAACACTTGGAAAATTTTCATTTATTGGAGCTGGTGCAGTGATAAGTAAAGATGTGCCTGACTATGCTTTAATGGTTGGAGTGCCTGCAAAACAAGTTGGTTGGATGAGCGAATATGGTGAAAAATTAGATCTGCCTCTTAAAGGCAATGCAGAAATAATATGCAAACATACTAATCAAAAATATCAATTAAAAGACGGCAAAGTTACTATAAAAGATTAAATATGAAAATAGATTTTGCAAATTTACAATTACAATATCAAACTTATAAAGATAAGATTGATGAAAATATTCAAGCAGTATTAAATAATTCAAATTATATTTTAGGTGAAGAGGTTAGTTTACTTGAAAAAGAGTTAGAAAATTTTACAAGTGCAAAACATGCCATCACATGCTCGTCAGGAACAGATGCATTGTTACTTGCTTTAATGACAATTGATATTCAGCCTGGTGACGAGGTGATTACTACTCCTTTTACTTGGATATCTACTGGAGAAATGATTGCATTATTAAAAGCAAAACCTGTATTTGTTGATATAGAACCTGATACTTACAACATAGATGCTAATTTAATTGAAAAAGCCATAACTAAAAAAACGAAAGCTATTATGCCCGTTAGTCTTTATGGTCAACCAGCAGATATGGATAAAATTCAAGCCATAGCTGATAAACATAATTTAAAAGTGATCATTGATGGGGCGCAAAGTTTTGGTTCTACTTATAATGGTAAAATGGATAGTAATTTAGGAGATATTTCAACAACCAGTTTTTTCCCTTCAAAACCACTTGGATGTTATGGAGACGGTGGTGCTGTTTTTACTAATAATGAGGAATATGCAAATAAAATTAAACTTCTTAGAGTGCACGGCCAAAATAAAAAATATCATCATCAATATATCGGAATAGGTGGAAGATTAGATACCCTTCAAGCTGCAATACTATTAGCAAAACTACCACATTTTTCAAAAGAACTAAAAGACCGTCAGAAAGTAGCAGACCAATACACCAGTGGATTATCAAACATTCTTCAAACCCCGGTCATCAAGGCAAATAGATCAAGTGCTTGGGCGCAATATACTTTAAGAGTAAAAAATAGAGATAATTTACAACTAAAATTAAAAGAAAATAGTATTTCCACATCAATTTTTTATCCAATATCCCTTCATCTTCAACAATGTTTTCAATATTTAAAGTATAAGCAAAACGATTTCCCAATTTCTGAAAAAGCTTCCAATGAGGTTATCAGTATACCCATGAATCCATTTTTAACTAATGAACAAATTGATTATATAGTTTTAAAAATTCAAGAAAATTTATAACAGTTTGATGATTATATTTAACTCAACAATAAATATCACATACAGATGAGATATTTAAACATGATCTAATATGAAAATAGTTATTGATGACTAAAAATAAATTCAATCAAGTTTTGGGTAAATTATTAAAATCTGAATTCAACCGTAATGTGCTTACATTGATGACAGGCACAACCATAGCTCAAGCGATTCCAATTGCCGTTACCCCAATTCTTACAAGGATATATACACCTGAGGATTTTGGTGTATTTGCTTTATTTATAGGTATTGCATCAATATTTGGAACTATTGTTGACGGACGATACGCGATAGCAATCATGCTACCCAGAAAAGATGAAGATGCTATAAACATATTTGCATTAGGGTTTATTATCACATTTGTTATTTCACTTATTCTTTTAATTTTGGTATTAGTTTTTAATAATTATTTTGTAAATCTTTTAGATAATAAAGAAATTGGTGTATGGCTTTTCTTTATGCCAATAACCGTATTTCTAATGGGTTTATGGAAATTATTAAACTATTTCAATATCAGAAAAAAACAATATAGAGATATAGCAAAAGCAACTATTATAAAAACAATTGTATTATCCACTGTTCAGCTTGTTATTGGCTTTATAAAAAGTGGAGTGACTGGTCTTATTAGTGGTCAGATAATTTCTCAACTATTTGCCAATACAAAACTACTATCAAATATAATCAAAGATAAAGTTCTTATATCAAAGATATCAAGGGTAAGGATAATCTTTTTAGCTAAAAAGTATCAAGATTTTCCTAAACATAATGCTCCTGCAGCATTGTCAGATAGTGTGTCATTACAGTTGCCTTCAATATTATTACCAAAATTATTTGGACTGGCTATGAGTGGATATTTTTTTCTATCCCATAAAATGATAGCCATTCCAAGTGCTTTGATTGGAAAGTCAATATCAGAAGTATTTTTTCAGGAAATATCTGAAAAAAAAAATATGAGACTCAAATGTTGGCCCTTTTTTATCAAAACAGTTAAACACTTATTTTTTATCGGACTGCCTATTTCATTTTTCATTGCTTTATTTGGGTCTTATTTATTTCAAATTGTATTTGGGGAACAATGGAAAATAAGTGGTGAGATCGCACGTTATCTTGCAATAGTATTTTTATTCACTTTTGTCGTATCACCCGTAAGTTCTGTGTTTTCAGTTTCTGGATACATAAAAAGGGGTGCTTTTTGGAAGCATTTATATTTAATAACAAGCTTATCTATATTTACATTTTCTATGTTGGCTGGATTGAAATTTTTTGAATTTCTTTTGTTGTTTACGATTCATGAAATTGTGCTCTATTTAATTTATTTTTATTTAATAGCTAAGACTGTAAAACAGATGGATAGAAGGATTATATAGTTATGTGTGGAATTATTGGGGTTATTTCAAGGAAATCTCTTAAGGTATCGTCAATAAAAAAAATGAATGATGCAATTACTCATCGTGGCCCTGATAGTGAAGGATTTTTCTTTGCCGGCGACGTTATAAACGATATCCACTTAGAAAAAATAGATACTGTCACAAGTAAAAATCTTAATATTGCTTTTGGCCATAAAAGGTTATCTATTGTTGATTTAAGTAAGCAAGGTCACCAACCTATGCATTACATGGATCGTTATTGGATTACATATAATGGTGAAATATATAATTATATTGAATTAAAAGAAGAACTCAAAAAACTTGGATATTTTTTCAAAAGTCAAACTGACACAGAAGTGATATTGGCTGCGTATGATGCTTGGGGGGTTGATTGCCAAAATAAGTTTAACGGCATGTGGGCTTTCGCATTATTTGATATTGAAAAAGAGGTTATATTTATCTCTAGAGATAGATTTGGGATAAAACCACTATATTTTTATCAAGATAACAAAAGTTTTATTTTTGCTTCTGAAATTAAAGCTTTATTAGAAAATGAAGAAGTTGTCACTGCTCCAAATGTAAATTTTTTAAAAGAATTTTATAATACAGGCACAAAAGCGTACATGCAGGAGACAGCATTTATAAATATATATAGATTTAATTTCTCCAGTTACGTAGTTCTTGATTCAAAAAACTTTACAGAGAAAATATCAGAAATTCGTTATTGGGATTATGAAGTAGATACATCAGTTGAAGAGTATAGTCATGATGTAGCTGTCAAGTATGCTCAGAAATATTATTTGTTACTCAAAGATGCAGTACGTATAAGGCTAAGAGCAGATGTGAATATTGGGACTACATTGTCCGGTGGATTGGATAGTTCATCCATAGTATATTTGATAAATGAGATAAAAAAAGAAGAGAAAAAAAGTTATACTATAGAAACGTTTTCTACTGTATATCATTCAAAAGAGACTAAAGAATGTGATGAAAGTTATTATATAAACTTAATTACAAATCAATTAGGTCTTAAATCTAATCAAATTGAACCTGCTGTTAATAAAGTACCAGAACTACATGCTGAGATTATGAAGTTTTTTGAATCACCAACTGATGGGACTGGTATGTCGGGCATTAATACATTCAGACTTATCTCCAATTCTAATACTAAAGTAGTCCTGGAAGGACAGGGTGCTGATGAACAGCAAGCTGGGTATCTATATTATATTATAAACTATTTATGTTACGTCCCGTTACGCAAGTTATTTTCAGAATACAAAAAAATAAAAAATGTTCAGGGCTCGCATATTTATTTAAAGATTGGATTTTTTTTTAGTTTGATCTGTAAGGTTAATGGTAAAAAACTTGCAATCAAAGTGATAAGAATGTTAACTGGTAGAGACATGACCCCATACACAGTACATCTAAATCATAAATTAAAACTTGATTCTAATAAGGGGCTTGTAAATTTAATTCATTATGGTGATAGTAGATCTATGATGCATTCCATAGAGGCAAGGATGCCTTTTATGGATTATAGACTAGTCGAATTTACAGCAAAAATACCTTCTATATATAAAATACATGATGGTTGGACAAAATATTTTGCAAGGCTGGCATTTAATGGAAAGTTACCTAATGAAATAACATGGAGAAAAGATAAAATGGGCTGGCCTGTGCCAGATAAGTATTGGTTTGAAGGTGAGTTGAATAATTGGCTAGTTTCTTCAGTTAATGATTCAAAGTTTATTCAGGAAGAAATTAAAAAAGTGAGGCTAGATATTGATTTGTCTAAAATTAGTTTAAAGAAAGTAATAAGATTGTTGAATATATCTGTTTGGCACAAAGTATTTTTTAGAAATAATAAATGAAAATTGTTTTACTTGTAAAGCTTTTTTTACAAAATTATAATATATGTCAGAAAAAAAATTAAGCAAAACCTGTGCATTAGTTTTAGGTGGCCATGTTAATGGTTATTCGATTGTAAAAGAGTTATATGAACAAGGGATTAAAGAAATTGCACTCTTTGATCCAGGACTATCATTGGCGAGATGTAGTAATAAAGTGAAATACTGTGCAAAGATTGATAAAAAACCAAAAACACTTTTAAAAGAGCTAAAAAAGCTAAATCATCATTATGATTATATTATTCTTTTTCCAACAGATGATCCTCAGTTAGTAAATCTTAATGTGATTTATGATGAGGTTGTTGATTTTTGTTATATGCCGTTTAACTGTAACACATTACTTGATTCCATTAACAAATATTTTCAATATCAAGCTTGTGAAAAGTTTAGCATACCTTACCCAAAAACAATCAACGTAAAGTCAGCAATGGATTTAGAGTTCATTGATCGACTAACTTTTCCGATATTAATCAAACCTTCTACTGGAAAAAATTTGAACGTTGGGGTCTTTAGAACACTTTATTTAGAAACAAAGAGCAATTACCTCTCAGAAAAAAAAATGTTAATAGAAAAAATTGATAAAGGAGTTAAGTTTATTATCTCAGAATATATAGTTGGTGATGATTCGAATATATATGCTTATACATGTTTCAGATCACAAAAAGGTGAAATTTTAAATGAATGGGTTGGAAAAAAGCTTACACAACACCCAGATAATTTTGGTGTCTTTTCAAGTTCATCAAACGATTCAAATGAAGATGTATATAAACAGGGCCGTTTACTAGTTGAAGCTTTAAATGCATTTGGAATAGTGCAACCAGAGTTTAAATATGATTATAGAGATAAAAGTTTTAAATTAATGGAGGTGAATTTACGCTCAATGATGTGGCATAGAACGGGAAGTATAAGTGGTGTTAAACTGCACGAAACTCAATACAATTATGCAATTGGCAAAAAAGTTAATAAAAATAAAATTGGCATGTATTGGCAATTTATGTTATTATAACTATTCCGTCTCTTTTTATTTTAAATTTTCAATAGAAACTTATCTTCAGATGATGGTTGTTGTAATAAGTGTTCATTATTTGTTGCTTTTAAAAATTATGTCAGGCTATAATAAATGATAAAGTTAAGACTTTGTTTTAAAGGATCAAGAGGTTATTTGCAGGGAGGTGATATTTTTAATTCACTTACAAATAATTTATTAGAAATTTTTCCTGATAGCTTTATAACGAATTTACTTTTTAGAAGATTTGCAAAAAATCAGCTATGTGTCTTTTTTGATAAAATTGAAGATGAAAGTAAAATTATTGGGCATGGAAATTTGAAACTTAAAAATAAAAGTATAAAAAAGTTTTGGATCAAAGAAATTGATGATGAAGTTACGTCCTCATATGAGTTTAATGAAGATTTGATATTAAGTTATACAATTATAAATAAAAATCAAATATCAATAATAAATAGAGATACTTTTTCATTAATTGAGAATATAATTATTTTAACAAAAAAAATTAACTACCTAATTTGCCCTTTAACCAATGATAAGTGGATATTTTCACAAATAAAATTAGAAAAAATTTTTCCAAATAGTTGGAATAAAATTGATATTATTTTAGATAAAATGAAAAAAAAAACTTACAGTGAAAGTAAAATAATTATTGATAATAAAAATTATGGTGTAATAAGATTTATGACAGCGAAAATATGATAGGCATAAGTGGAATTTCATACCATATACCAGCACAAAGTATTGATAATAAAGATCAAGCTAAAAAGTTTAATTTATCTAATGAATTTCTAGAAAAAAGAATTGGTGTGAAAAAGTTACCGGTTAAGAATGCCAATCAAGAAACATCTGATTTAGCTATACAGGCTATTATGTCGCTAAAAAAAGAATATGAATTGAACTTGGATAAAATTCAAGCATTAGTTGTTGTAACTCAAAATCCTGACGGAAGAGGCCTTCCTCATACAGCTGCTATAATTCATGAAAAACTTTTAATGAATGATAATGTGGCTACATTTGATATTTCTTTAGGATGTTCAGGCTATGTTTATGGATTAAGTATTATAAAAGGATTAATGGAAGAGGCCGGACTATCCAATGGAATTTTGGTAACCTGCGATCCTTACTCAAAAGTTATAAATAGAGAGAATCAAGATTGTGCTTTATTATTTGGTGATGCGTCTTCTGCTACTTTATTGAGTGATAATGGAGATTGGGTATTTGGTAAACCAATATTAAACACTGATGGCTCAGGTCAGCGAAACCTTTATGTAGACATAGATAATAATTTAAAAATGAATGGAAGGAGAATTTTTAATTTTGCTAAAAAAGAAGTGCCAAAACAAATAGAACAAATTTTAAAAAAACATAATATGAATATTGATCAAATAGACTTATTCTGTTTGCATCAAGGAAGTAAAGCTATTATCGATGAAATTTCTAAAAATTATCCAACGATAAAAAATAAATTCATTAACGATATTTTGTATACTGGAAACACTGTTTCGTCTTCTATTCCTATTTTATTAAAAAAACATGCACTAGAAAAAAAAATTAAAACTGTTTTAATTTGTGGATTTGGTGTAGGTTTATCATGGGCGTCCAACATACTAATTAATAAAAAATATGATTGATAAAGATCAAATAATTAAAATTATTGAGGATATTGACATTGATGTTAAGGCTGATGACATTGATTTTAACAAACCATTAAAAGAACTAGGTCTAGATAGTTTAGATGCTTTTAATTTAATTTCTGAAGTAGAGACAATTTTTGATAAAAAAATAAGTGATGATACTTTTGAAAAAATAGTCTCATTAAATGATTTGTTAAAATCTTTAAATAATATTGAATCAGTTTAGGTACAGAACATTTTTAGATGGTGATGAAGAAATCATTAACCGATTATATAAATCGATCACAAATAAAGAGCGATCTAAAAAACAATATACTTGGCAATGGCTTGAATCACCTGCAGGTCAAGGAGATATTTATTTAATATTTGATAAAAATAAAGACTTACTAATTGGACACCATGGTATCATGCCAATTCGTTTCACAAATAAAAAGCAAAATTTGATATTTGGTAAGACAGAAAATACAATGGTTCTTAGTCAATATCGTGAAAAAATTTTATATCCTAGATTTGAAAATAAATTTAAAAAAATTTATGAAAAAAAGTATCACGCTTTATTTTCAACTTTTGGCCCAAAGTCAGCCATTCGTGTCAGACAAGCCATAGGTTATAGGTCTAATTATTGTTGGAAACAATATATTTTAGGAACAACAAATTTTTATAATTCAAATAAATCTATGATGAGTTCATTTTTAAAAAAAAAATTAATTAAAAGTCAAAAAAAAAGGGTTGATAAAGTTAATCTTGAAGGTTTTATGACCTCTGACCAGGTATCAAAAAATCATTTTTTTGATTATTTTTGGGATTTAGCGAGGATAAATCATGGAATTTCCCCCCGTAGGGATAGAGAAGACATGCATTGGAGATTTTGGAGTAATCCAAATAAAAAATATTTCACTTTGCTCCAAGAAGACACCAACCAAAAAGGCTATGTAGTTATTTCAATAAAAAATAATATTGCTAATTTAGAAGATTATGCTGTTTTGGAACCTAATAATAAAAATTTTATCAATCTTTTAAATAATTTAATGGACCAACTCAAATTAAATAATATTTTCTTATTAAGGATAAAAAATACATCAGACGAAGTTCTTATTCCACTAGATAAATACTTTGATGACAAGGATATTTTTTTAAATAAAATGTATAAAAAAATATTTAAATCCAAAACTAGTTTTATGCCAAGATATATTACCAAATTAGGGTCTCTAATAGTCAAAGATGAAAATTGGCATATAACAAGTATTATAACAGAAGGAATTTAGACTGCATATCTATAAATTCATAATATGATGAACGTAAGAATTCCCAACATATGTCAAAAAGAGCAATTGTATCTATTAGATGTATTGCTAGGTGAGTTTTTAGGAGTTAATTTTGAAGCAGAAGTTTATGAAGGTGATTTAATTGAAATTACTAGGCCGGGTGACTTTGATAATTTTTCTAAATTAACGCTAAACGCTAGTTTCTTTCATAAAGCCAAACAGGATTGGTTAAAACCTAAATCTATGCCTGTTTTACCCCTATTAACTTGGAATCCCGCAGATGATGGGATTAAAGCAAATTTGGTTTTACCAAACATACCAGTTTTATATGGATCACCTGGTCTTGTTAAAAATGATAAACACATTCATTTAAATCTAGATATTTTCGGCTCTATATTTTTTATGCTTACACGATATGAAGAAATAGTGGTTAAAGAAAGAGAACAACATGATCGTTTTTCTGCATATCTTTCTCACGCATATAAAAATAATTATTTAAACCGTCCTTTAGTTGATGAATATGTTGAAATTTTAAAGAAGTGTTTGAGAATGTTATGGCCAGATTTAAAGTTTAAGGAAAAAAAATTTACCACTAATGTTTCTCATGATGTTGATCAAATTAGTAGATACCAAACTAGGGGAAGTTTTTATGAATATTTAAGAGCAACTGGTGGTGATTTAATGCGAGGCTTTATAAAGGATATTATTTGTTCTCCAATATCGTATTTTAATAAGAAAAAAGAACTTTCTTTGCATGATCCATATAATACTTTTGATTGGTTAATGGATATTTCAGACGCAAATAATATAAAAAGTACATTTAATTTTATATGTGGTAAATCAAGCAAGTATAATGCTGATTACGATATTGAAGATATTAAAATTCAAAATTTGATTAAAAAAATTAATGATAGAGGTCACATAATAGGATTACACCTCAGTTATGACTGTTATGTCAATCCTGAACTTATTAAAAAAGAACTAAATGAATTAAAAAATACTTTTAATTCTCTTGATATTAAACAAAAAGATATAACTTCAAGAATGCATTATTTAAGATGGAAAACAACTGATACCTTAGTTAATCTTAATAACTTAGGTATTAAGAGAGATACTACACTTGGATACGCTGAACATTCTGGATTTAGGTGTGGAACATGCCATAGTTTCCAAGGTTATGATTTAATAAATCATGAAAAATTAGATATTATAATTGATCCTTTAATTATTATGGATGGTACTTTATTTAGTAAAAAATATATGAATCTTGATTATAAATCAGCTTTTAATTATGCAACAGATTTAAAGAAAAAGTGTAAAAAAATGAACGGTAAATTTAATATTCTATGGCACAACTCTTTTTTTCAAGATTTAAAGCAAAAAGAATTTTATCAAAATTTAATTCAAAACTGATTTATGACAAGAGTTAAAACTTCTTTAAAAATATTAGAGAAAAAGTACATTTTTATTTTTTCATCTATTTTATTTAAAATTATACTCGAATATACGTACATTAATTTTGTAAATCCTTTTTATGTATATTTAGGTTTTAATTTAGATATTAGCTTTATTAAGTATTTCGAGAGTTGGCTGATTTATTTATTATTTTTATCATTTACTCCACACATATTAGAAAAAACTTCTGATTTTGTAATTAATATTTTATTTTTTTCTTATTTATCTCCCTTGTTAGTTTTTTATTGTTTAAGTAACGCTGTAAGAGAGCATTTATATATAGTTTTAGGAGGTATTTTAATTATTTATCTATTTCGCGAAGGTAAAAAAATTAAATTACCCAATATAAAACATGGACACATTTATGCTTATTTATTATGTATTTTAGGAGTCGTTTCTGTGAGTTTATGGTTCATATTTTCAGGTGGACTAAGCTTTTTTAATCTAAATCTATTAAGAGTTTATGAGTTTAGACGAGATGTGGGATCAGTTATCAACGATGGTTTTATGGGCTATTTAAATGTATGGGCCTATAAGGTATTTGGGCCCTTTTTATTAATCATTTTTTTATATTTAAGAATGTATTTTTTTACATCATTAGTTTTTTTACTGCATCTATTTTGGTTTGGAGTTTCATCTCATAAAGCAGTTATATTTCATCCTTTTATAATTTTATTTATCTTTATATGGTTTAGAAATAATAGGGGATTAAGTATCATTCCAATATCTTTCACTTTAGTAGTATGTTTTTCTTATTTATCTTTTATAATTTTTGAGACCAATTTATATGGATCACTCTTTATAAGAAGAGCATTTTTTGTTCCTTCTTTTTTAACATTTACCTATTACGAATTTTTTTCCAAGGAAGAATTTATCTTTTGGTCAAATTCTATTACTTCAAAATTTATTGAATACCCTTACGACTTAAATCCGGCTAAATTAATTGGTGAATATTTGGGAAGGGATTCTCATGCTAATAATTCTTTTTTATCAACGGGTTATATGCATGCTGGTATTGCTGGTATTATATTTTATTCAATAATTTTTACCTTAATTATGCGCTTGTATGATAGCATTATCTATAATAAAAAATTTATTTGGGTTTCAGTCGCTATTATAATAATTCCAATTCGATCTATGATTAATTCTGCAGATCTACCAACATCATTACTTACACATGGTGTTTTAATTTCACTAATGTTACTTATTTTATACAAGTATAAATTTAAATAAATGAAAATAGCACATTTAACTTCTGTTCATCCAAGATTTGATACACGCATTTATTATAAAATGTGCAAATCATCCAGTAAAATAGGAGAAGTTTATTTAGTTTGTGCTGATGGAAAAGGAGATAAAATAATAGATAATATTAACATTATTGATGTTGGAAAAATTTACAATAGAGCCTTACGTTTTTGGGTGTCTGTAAATAAAGTTTATAAACAAGCGCTTATTTTAAATGCAGATATTTATCATCTTCATGATCCAGAATTGATAAGAATTGGCTTAAAGCTTATAAAAAAAGGTAAAAAAGTAATTTTTGATAGTCATGAATTAATTGGTGATCAAATATTATCAAAACATTACTTGCCAAAGTTTTCAAGAAATATTATTTCAAAAATTTATATATATTATGAAAAATATAGTTTAAAAAAATTTCACTTAATAGGTGCCACACCCCATATTAGAAATCATCTTAAAAAAATTAATAAAGATGCAATTGATATTTGTAATTATCCTATCTTAGATAATTGTATGATTGACAATAGAGAAACAACTAAACAATCAAATAAGATTAATTATATCTGTTATGTGGGTGGAATTACAGAAATTAGAGGTATTAAAGAGCTAGTTAAAGCCTTAGAATTGACTAAAAATAAAGTTGTTTTAAATTTAGCAGGAAATTTTTCATCAACAGCATTTGAAAAAGAAATTAGAAATTTACCTGGCTGGAAATATGTTAACTATTTAGGATTTGTTGAAAAAAATTATCTAATGTCAAAATATAATAATAAATTCGGTGTTATTCCATTTTTAGGCGTCCCAAACCATATAAACGCACAGCCAAATAAAATGTTCGAGTACATGGCGTATAAGTTGCCAATTATTTGCTCTAATTTTGATCTATGGAAAAATATAATGGAGACTTACAGTTGTGGTAGAATTTTCAATCCAGAAGACCCTGAGTCTATAGCAAATGTTATTGATTATTTAATAGACAATCCTGAAGAAAGAAAAAAAATGGGACAGAATGGATATCAAGCTGTTACTGATAAGTTTAATTGGAAAAATGAAGAAAAAAAAATGTTTTCTTTTTATGATAAAGTTATAAATTCTAAATGAAATTAATCACAATTATAGGTGCTAGACCGCAGTTTATTAAAGCAAGCGCTTTATCAAAACTAATAAAAAAAGAAAAAAAAATTAAAGAAGTTATTATTCACACTGGTCAACACTATGATTATGAAATGAGTAATATCTTTTTTAAAGAATTAAATATTCCAAAACCAAAATATAATTTGGATATTAAAAGTAAATTGCATGGCCATATGATTGGTAAAATGATTGAAGGAATTGAAAAAATTTTAATTAAAGAAAGACCGGATTATACTTTGGTTTATGGTGATACAAACTCAACGTTAGCTGGTGCTCTTGCTTCAAAAAAGTTACATATTCCAGTCATTCATGTTGAGGCAGGGCTTAGAAGTTACAATACAAAAATGCCAGAGGAAACAAATAGAGTTTTAACTGACCATTGTTCAGAGATATTATTTACTCCATCAAAATTAGCAGGACAAAATTTAAAAAAAGAGGGTTTTAAAAATAACTGTATTATTGAGGTTGGTGATATTATGTACGATGTTTTCTTATCAGTATTTAATAAATTAAAAAAAAAAAA
>Ga0222670_1000378_pt1 | contig 19402 bp, 29 predicted proteins | sample AntAcemetagen732_FD_181148 | JGI IMG/M metagenome (GOLD analysis project Ga0222670, IMG submission 181148) | Saline water microbial communities from Ace Lake, Antarctica - #732 | ecosystem: Environmental > Aquatic > Non-marine Saline and Alkaline > Saline | place: Antarctica: Ace Lake... | reverse complement strand
TTTGTTCCCTGAGTAGCCTGCGTTCGCTAACGCTCGACCGATGGCACTCGTTTCCGCGTTCTCAAGGCTGGCTGTTTTGTTTGCCCCAGCTGTGCCCTCAATTTCGAATGCCATGCCGGAGGCCTTTGGACAGTTCGCATGTTGGTCGTCGTGGTCAAGGAAAACTTGTGCCCTCACCACCCAGTAGCCTTTTTCTCTGTCTTTCTTGTCAGTCAGCTCGTAGGTGACGATTCGAGCGTCTGGCCAGTCTTCAAGAAATCTGCGAATCCGCTGTTCGACGGTTTCGTAATCCTCAAGGTTAAATTGTGCCATTATCTTTCCCTTTCGTTTTTTCGGTTTTGTGTTTCTTCCCACAACCGATTGGCGGTTGCGACAAGGTCTTGAATCATGTCCGGGTCTCTTTCCACTGTCATGACTTTTGGTTCAAACCATGCCGGGATCATACGACCCTCGACCTCGGCACGGAGTAACCACGCGAGGACACAATGGTCAGCCCCGGTGACGTGTAGCTGCCATTGAATCTGTCTCCGATACTGGATCGGGACGACGGTGTCGCTCCAATCCTTCCCGGTGGTCTTCACCTCCGAGATAACGGTGTGGTCAAGCGACAGACCGTCAGGGGTTGCAAGCTCTAACGGTTTCCCCTCTTGGACTGTCAATTCTTTGGCGATGAGCCACTCGTTAGGGAAAACATCAAAACGGTCTTTGACCCACAACCCAATCGGTCCCTCTTGATCTCTCCCAAATGCCATGTAAGGGTTGTCGAATGGTTCCGGGGGTGTCAGGGTGTCCTGGACGGACTCGAGGAACCCTGACGGGGTTGACGCTCTCGAAACTTGTGTGGCTGCCACTCCGGCCCTTCTGGCCTCAACCCAACCGTCAAAGTCGATGGCCTTGTGGGCAAGGAACTGGCCCGCGTCAAGCAAGCCACGCCTCACAATCGTAGTCGCGGAGGTTGCAGCCTGAACAAATCAACATAAAACATTGAATTGCTGGCCCGTGCACTTGATCGCACTCGTGCCAATAATTATTGACCGAGCCACAGTTGTAGCAACCGGCTTTTGCTCTTGTCATGGTCATGCTGAAACCCAAACCATCATCCGTCTGCCGAATGGCGAAACGTCAAATTGTCCGTTGTGGATGACAAGCCCCTGATCAACGAGTTCTGCTCTGCGTGAACGGATACCGGACTCGCTGGCAAGCGGTGCCCGTTTCAGTTTCCTGTATGCCTCGACAAGTTGCGGGTCGGTTCGAGGCCTGTTCAGAACTTGAAGAATGAACGCCTGCGTCTGTGTCAAGTTTTTCACGGAGTCGGCTGCATCATGGCTTGTCTTCGGGTCGGTGTTTCTTGCCCTAGGCATCTTCGAACTCCTCTTCAGCATTGAAATCAACAGTCATTGTTATTTCCATTAGTGTTTCGATGAGTGCCCGGGCCTCGGCTTTGTTATTGATTGCAAGACCATTGCCTTCAGCGACGGTGATCCAACGGGAACCGTCGACCCGGTGAACAAATAGTTCTGGGCGACGCGGGTCAATATCTCTAATGACGACGAACACTTTTTTCTCCCTTGATTGTGACGAATGCGAAACCGCCGACGAGAATCGAGGCGAGGCCTGCGAGAACAATGTCGGGCAGTTCCACAATGTTTGCTAGTTGAAGATAGGCAAAGACGAAGGCACCAATCATGATGGCTTCAATAACGGAGCTACGCTTGCGGGGCTTCCCTGCCGTGTGGCTGGATAGTGCAACGTGTGAGCTGGCTGGCAGCGGCTGCCTGTCACCTTCCTCGATAACCTGCTCGAGTTCCTTGTCACTGTAGTAGTTCATTTTTTTCCCTTTCGGTCAGTGTTTGTCTGACTTTTCTAACCTAATACACACGACTGACATTTTGTCGGTATTGACGAAAAAACTTTTTCAAACTTTTTTTCAAATGAGTTTGTGTTGAACGGGCCAGCGTGTGATACTGGTAACACAAGCAAGAACAACGAAAGGGAAAACAATGAACACTGACAAAATCCAAGTCCAGGTCGTACAGCTCGACTCTTTCATGGGCCATGAAGTAACACGCGGAGGGTCGTTCGACGACCTCGACAGCCTGTTCGATGCCATCCGCCGAGTCGGCATCGACCGCATCCTGTCAATCGAAATCACGAGCAACACGAAAGGGAAATCATGAACGACAAATTCCGAAACCTAATTGACAACGCTGGCCCAAGGTTCGACAAGATCGCAACCCTGTGGGATTACAGCACGAACTTTGTCTACCCGACCCCCGCAACTCTTTTCCTTGACCTGGTCGGGTACTCTCTGGAACAATACGGCGAGCTGCTTATCAGCGACATGACAACGGTGGTGAACCAGCTGGGCTATCTCGAAATGTCAATGCTCGGTGAAGCGTTGGACGAATTCGCCACCCGCCCACTCGAGGCGATTGAATATGTCGAATCGTTGCTCGAAGCAGAAAGGGGTGACGAGTAATGGCACACAGCAAGTTTTGTTTCTGTGGAACTCTTATCAACACGGAGTTCCACAGGGCCGACCTGGGCATGTGTCTGGAATGTTCGGCAGCTTATTTTGAGCATGACCATGACGGATGCTCGTGGCGTTGCATAATGGCTTTTGCAAATGGTTTACGAGCAGGGAACAGGTGAGGACATGAACGAACTATTAGGACACATGAAAACGTTGGGCGATGAACGGGTTGTGTGTGTGGCCCAGTTGAACAAAAACACGATTCAAATGCGACAGGCGGCTATCCTGGGCAAGCGGAATGGTCAAAGCGCGTATGCGATTGCGAAGCTGCTAGGCGTAACTCCCCGAACAGTTTCTCTTTGGTTGAAGAAGTAGGGGCGTTGTCGCCGGCGGGAAAGGGAAAACAAACCCGGGCCGGCGACAACAATTCTGTGATGGCCCGTCAATAGTGTAGCAAGGATCTCAAACAAATTGGTTTGAAAATTGTTTCGTTTTGGTTTGATTTTTCTGCTCGCTCGTGTGATACTGGTACCACAAGCAAGTTCAACGAAAGGGAAATCATGAACACCCACACCAAAGCAACTGAGGCCCTCAAGTACTACGAGCTTCAGCTCACTCTCCTTGGGGCTGTCAACGCTCTGAACACCGGCAGCTCTCTCCCCAATGCCACCTACGTACCTTACACCCGCGAGGACGCCATGGCTCAGCTCCCCGCAATCCGTGAGCTGATCGCTCGCCGTGAGCGTGAAATTGAAGCGCTCAAGGATGCTGTGATGGAAGTTGACCTAGGCAACCGCTTCGGCGGACTCGACGCCTACCTGGCGCACTAAGCGCTAAACAGACTGGCCCCGCTTCGGCGGGGCTTTTCTGTTTCCACAAATATGTGCACAATACCGGTATCATTACGAGTATGGATTTTGACACATACGACACAATGCCTGTGGAACAGTTGGCAGACATACGAGAGTATGGTCTAGAACGCCTCCAGAGGGTTACTGAAGCGTTGAAAAATCGTGTCAGGTCTGATTATGCCGACGGGGTTTCTGTGAAGCGTCTGGCGCGTCTGGCGAATGTTTCCCGCGCAACAATTTCTTCCTGGGTCAAATCCTAATTACTGACACGAATCGCACTGAAGCAAATCCATCGGGTCGATAGGAACTTGAAACCCGTCAAGCTCTTCCATTAGGTCGAGATCTGCCATCAGTTTGGCTGCCGGTCATAGGTGAGTACGGAAGTGAGCAGGGACATGATCCCAGCGAGCGCGGAGACACTCACGACCTGAACCCAATCAACGTCAAGAATGCCCACGGCACCGACACCGATGGTCGCAATGGCAACCTGGGCAATCGTTTTCACTGCGCGTTCTCCGGCAAATCTGAAATAGGCGCTAATCTTCCCCATCAGGGTTTCTCCTTTTCTGTAAGTGATCATCGGCGACAGCGCCACCAATGTAGGAACCAACCACGAGCGTAATCAAAGCAACGCCCCCGGTAATGAGTTCACCGGCAGCCATCCTATCGCCCCACACTGCAAGCGCCCCAAAAAAAATCATCACGGCACCGATGGCCCACGAAGCACCAACATAACGGCGACGGATTTTCCAGTTCGGGTTAGGTCTCATCGGGTCATCACCGCAATCAGGGGTGACACTATGGCTGCCAAGAAACCGAACCCACCGATGGCTTGCCACATCCGCATCTCAAGTTTTCGAATCCGAACCTCGTGGTCTTCGATTTTGGTTTCTGAGTCTGGGAGCGAATTGGCAATCTTCTCAAGCAGTCTTCCCTGCCGTTGCACCTCGGCGTAAATATCCCGCATCGAAACCTTGACACCGACCGTTTCGTTATGATCCTCCATCAGAGCAACCCCTGATTCAGACCACGTTGGATGGCTGACCAAGTTCCCAAACCCCAAACACCATCAACCCGCATGTCGTATAGGCCTAGTTCGGCAAGCTTTGCTTGAACACCTCGTCGAGTCTTCGGGCCTGGAATACCGTCAACGGTGACACCCGCAAAACGTTGAACGGAACGCCAAGTCATTGGCCCTGGACGACCATCGAGAATACCCTCGAAACGCCAGCGGGTCTTTAGAGCTGCCTGCCACGCCTTCCAAACCGCCTTCGACTGTTTCCCATTGACAGCAACGGAAACTTTGTACGGCGCACCCAGGGTCGGTTCGTCAGGCTGTGATCCTGTGAAAAAAATCTGGGGATCTTTGGTCGCCCCCCAACGTTGTGCGTACCGAGTTTCAAAGTGTAGGTGCGGGCCGGTACTAGCACCGGTGCTGCCTGAAGTGTAAACAAAGTCGCCTGCTCGAACTCTTTGATTCTTGCGGAGCGGGGTGCGCTCCTGGCCGTGATAGTAAACGGAGAACAAATCGTCGGCGTGTTTGATGATGACGACATGCCCACCACCGGTACGACTGAAACCAACGTGAACGACTATTCCGTCACCGGCTGTAGTGACTGGGAAGACACCGGCAACGTCAACACCTTGATGGAATGCCCGTCGGCCCGAAATTGGGTGAGTACGCCACCCGTATGGGCTGCGTGTGTTGATGCTGCGGTCTGTAGGCCAGGGGTTATGAAGTTTCATTAGTTGCTCCTCCGGTGAAAGTTGAACACGAAAACGTGACGCCCCCAAAACACATCAACGGTAAAGCACCCGAACCTCTGAAGCAAAACACCCCACTGTTTCGTACCTCCCACTTGTGGCCGATAGTGGATATAGTGGACTCTCCCGAACCCGAGGTTTAGGTGCCGGTCTTTTCTGCCAGTCCCGAGGTTAGACAGTTTCATCAGTGACCTCTACCCAGTCACCAGCTTGCTCATCCCAAACATGGTCACCCTCAGCAGGGTAGGCGATAGGTGCCACCCAGAGGCAAGTGTCCTCATCGAGTACCCATGAAGCGTATGGGGTTGGAGGGATGAAAGCATCGCGATTTTCATCGTATGTGAAACCGATACCGGCATAGTTGTATCGGAGCGCTTTGGACTGGTCAGCGCTTGGCTCGCCGTCCGTGTAGTGGATACCGCCGTAAGTGTTGTAGGAAGTCTGCCGGTACACATCACCCGTGCGGGCGTTCAGTTCTTCCTCAAGCCCGTCATCTTCCTGCCTGCCCACAGTAACGAAAGTAACCAGGTTGTTTTCGTCTAGTTTTGCGAAGTGGCTCATCCTATTGTCACCGTTTCTGAATCTGTGGAAGTAGCGGTGACCGTGTAAACCATATCCGCGCCTGTCGTAATAACAGAATATGCGACACCGGAAGAAAACTTGAGTGTCGTGCTCGACGATACCCGCAGAATCACAACACCGGAACCACCGTTGCCTCCCACCGCGGGGGCTGTCTCAGCACCACCCCCACCTGAGCCTGTGTTTGGGGTTCCGTTGCCACCACTAATCGAATCGACCCCGCCAGCACCTCCCCCACCCGCGCCGCCAGCACCGCCAGAAGTATTCTGACCAGCGCCACCGCCACCACCAGCCCGCGTTACCGCTGAACCCGTAATAGAACAGGAAACCCCGGCACCCCCAGCGGTTCCGGCAGTGCCAGTAGAGTTTACGCCAACCGCGCCAGCACCCCCACCACCAGCCGCCCCCGTATGCCCGGCGTTACCGTTACCGCCCGCGAAACCTTGATTAACTGTCCCAGACGCACCCGTAGTGCTATCACGGAAACCGCCACCACCCGAGCCACCCGACCCCGGTGCAGTTGCACCACCCGCACCGAAACCGCCACCCTCACACGTCACTGCGCCAAAAACGCTATCCGACCCCTTAGCGCCAGCAGTATTGTTCGTTGTCGCGCCTGCCCCGCCAGCACCAACAGTCACCGTATAAACAGCGCCCGCAATCAACGCGGCCTCAGCGGAAGCGCCCCCACCAGAATCATCCCCCGCAAAATTTGACCGATACCCACCAGCACCAGCACCAGAGCCACCAGCACCCGAACTGAAAACCCCACCACCACCACCACCAGCGATGACAAGATAAGACAAAGGGAACGCTGTACGCATCGTGTTCCGCTTATCAAAGTTCAAAATCGAACTGTTTGCCATGCTCGTTACAGCCATAACAAGCCTCCCTAAACTGTTACTTCAGCACCGAAAGCATTGACGCTCAACCGGTCAGCAGTACCCGCCTGAGCAGACACCACATCAGTAGCCTTCAAAGTGATACCCAAAGTCAGCGTGGTCGAATCATTCGCCGCGACCGGCACATCATAAGCAATGTAATGCTGGTTCGAAATCGCATCCCCATCCACACGGATAGCCAGACGGAAAGTGTCAGCGCTCGCGTTACGGTTAGCGATGATAACCGTGCTGATAACCGTCTCAGTACCAGAAGGGCAGGTGTAAAGAGTAGTTAGCGAAGTCGTAGTCAAATCCAACTGACCAAGTGATTTGTATGATGTTGCCATTTGTTATGCTCCCATGAGTAGAAAGTTAGTTTCGAAACCTACGCTTGCCCCACCAGCAGCAATCCATGCCGAGCCAGTGTAATATTCAAACGCATCCGTGTCGCGGAGGAAACGGAACTGGCCTTCGGCGGGTGACGGCAAAGCAGTATCGGCTGCCGCCGAGTTTGAGTACACCGGAATGACTTGATCCTGCAAAAAGGTTTGAACGTTGCCAGCTGTCAACACCTCACCGGCTGTGAAGGTCCGGTATCCTGCAGGTGCGCCAGCCATTATTCTCCTAGAATGCTAAAGCGTTATTCTCGTTCAGTGTACCAAATACCTCGTCGTCTAGCACTAGGAAAGTCCAGTCGAGCGAAGCGACACTGAATGACACATCGTGACGGGTTGTCTGAATGTTGTGGGCGATTCGGATGATCTGGCCGAACTGTTCAATCGGGTCGCCAATGTCGTTCGGGGTGAACGTAATCGAAATAATGTCACCGATTTCGAGGGCAAGGCAGGACGCTTTGTGCGTTTCGTTGACGGTGTTAAGGTTCACTTGTATTGTTTCGAAACGATATTCTGGGTCACCGTATTTCTGGACAATGAAATCGGCAAGATTTTGTAACTGAGTTTCAGTCGAGAGCAGAGTGTCAAGCTCGTAGGATGCTGTGCCGTAGGTGGCCTGCGAGCGTTCATTGAGCGCGGTCGCTGTCCCGGCAGCGCTTGTGACAATAGCCTGATTGAAAAGTAGTTCGGAACCGTAGTTTACTGCGGTCAGGGTGAACGGGATCGCAGTGCCGAGATCGTTGAATGTTGTCACCGAGGTGCTGGTCGGGGTGGCGTCTAACCTATCCCGGAAAACAAGGTCGCCATTCTTCGCAATAAAAAATAGGCCCTGCCCGCTTTCGGCAACAAGTTGCAGGTAGGTGAGGGCGTTGCCCTCGATGGTGTCGGCACCGAGGAAACTGACGCCGGTGTCAATGTTCCTTTTCTCAACAGGCCAGGCAATGTCATCCTGGTCCAAAACTGCGTTGAAGCGAGCGCCGGTCAACTGGGGTGTCGCCGTGACAGGCTCGAGTACCTCTCGGGCAAGCAGGGTGAAGTTGTCGGTCGCTTGAATCTCAGCCCGAGAGATCCCCCCAGGTTCGTAACTGAAATTCCAATCGTCGATTGTGGTTTCGATGACACGTTCACCGTCAACGGTGACACGAACCTCACGGCGGGGGATGATTGAACCGGCAAAGGGTGACAGCGAATAGGTCGGGTCAAATGCTCGGTCGTTGTTATTCAGGGTAACTTGTAACGTGCCTGCGTTGAAGCGGTCAAGCTCACGGTTTTTCCCTCTTGACACACTGGCAGAAATCATCCGGTTGGTTATGTCATAGAACACTGTCCCGCCTAGGGTATACACCTCGTTGTCTAGGACACCAGCTACGGGGTCGTCGAGGATGAAACCGACCACGGCCCCGAGTTCGACAACGGTTGCCATTACGCTCTCGCAAAGACCGGGCCGGAGCTGCGCTCGTATCGACGGATCGCGTTCACAATCTGTTCCCCGACCTGCTGCCCGTTCGTCCCCATCCCGGCGTTCACCGTAATGTTGACGGTCAAACCAAAACGATTCTTTCCGTCAAGTGGAACAACGGCTTCGTCGAAACGACCCTCGCCAATGTTTGCGAGAATCCCCCCAGGCCTGGCTGAAACAATTCCACCCTCAGCAAGACGAGGGATTGAGATCTTCGGAATCTCTGGGATATTCACGCCAATGGTTAACGGTGGTGTGAACGGTGTCCCCGGCAGATTCACTTTGATCTTATTCAGCCCGCGAATAATCAGATTGATACCGCTCAGAAAGAAATTGACGAAGCTCTCAAACATGCCAATGTAGCCGTTGATCGCGTTTTTGAAGAAATCCCCCACAGCTCCAAGTACAGTGAAGAATCCTTCTTTGAATCCTTCCCACGCCGAGCCAAGATAATCGACGAACCCCTGCCAGATGCCTGGCAACCATTCGGTGAAGATATACGAGAACAAATCTCCAATAGCTTGAACGGTCGAAAGAAAAAACTCCGAAAAGATTTCCCAAATTTTCTGCCCGAATTCAGTCTGTGTGAAAAAGTAGACAAGCCCAGCAATGAGTGCTGCGATGAGGGTGATGACAATCCCTATCGGATTCGCCTTCAGAGCCAGGTTGAACAGCTTCACAGCCACCGTGGCAATACCTTTGGCTGCGGAGAATGCTAACGTCGCCAGCTGGCTTATACGGGCAATAGTGTTGAACGCTTGGAAAGCGATGACCAGACCACCGATGACAAGGGCAGCAGTGGCAACGGCTGACGAATTCTCAACCATGAACGCGGTTAGCTGGCTTAGCCCCGGCAATAGTAGGTTGATGACCTCAAGGAAAATTGGGAGCAGTTGAAGACCGAGTTCGAGAACGACAGCAGCAATGTCAACCATCACTGGCAGGATAGGAATCAGCGCGGTGATCAGTCCGGGGAGAGCGCCGACAAGCAAACCGATGCTAGGTGTCAAGGCTTTGAACGCTGGAATGAGGGCGGCACCAATTTCCTCGATGACCGGTTTCAGTTGCTCAACGAGATCTTCCATGACTGGGCCAAGCTCTTGCCCGATGGATATTCCAACGTCGGTAACAAAATCGCCGAGGATCCCGAGCTGGGCGCTGAACGTTTGCAACTGTTTGTCGGCAACCTCTTCCGCTGTGCCACCAGCATCCCGCAATGCACCTTCGTACTCTCTGAGCTTCTCACTGTTACCGATGAGGGCGAGGGCACCGGCAAGGGTTTCTTCAGTGAAACCGAGCGAAGCTAGGGTGGCACGTTGTTCCTCGACCGACATGCCGGCAAGGGCACCTTCCATGTCCCCGACAATGTCGGCCATGTTATTCATCTCGCCCTGGGCGTTGAATACCTCAATACCCATTTCGGCAAATTCTTCAGCGTTCTTTGCGACGCCCTGAGTCAAACCGCGAATCGTTGCGTTGAACGTTGTACCAGCTTCCGACCCCTTGATGCCTTGGTCAGCAAAAACTGCGAGGACAGCAACGCCCTCTTCCATGTCGATATTGAGTGACCGCATCGACGCGCCGGCCTTGTTTGTGAGCGCCTCAGAAAATTGGGATACGGACGCATTGGCCAAAGTGTTCGCTTTGACAAGAACGTCCCCGAGGCCCGCCATGTTTTCAAGATTTTCTGCAGTGTCATCTGAAGTGAGGCCGAGGGCTGACTGGGCGTCAGTGAGCAGGTCGGTCGCTGTGGCCATGTCGAACATTCCGGCCTGGGCAAATCTTGCCACCACAGGCAGAGCAGCGATTGACTGTTCGGCATCGAGGCCGGCAGAGGCGAGGAAGAAATACGATTCGGCTGCTTGCTCGGCGGAGAACGTTGTCGTCTTGGCAACCTCACGGGCTGCGTCGGACATGTCGCCACGGAGAGTGTCAGAAACATTCCCCATGATCGCAATGGACTGATTCATGGCCGCGTCAAAATCGGCAAAGGCTTTGATTGAAGCAATACCGATACCGGCTACGGCAGCAGTTGCACCAAGGACAGTCTTACCGATACCGGAGGCAAACCCCTTCAGGTCTTTTTCTGCCTGCCGTAATCCTTTTGGGTCCGACCGATAACTGATCGGAATGGTAATCGGTTTGACCATTACGAGTCCCTGTTGAACTTGTCAATAAACGTGGCAAGCGCGTCAATCACTTTTCGGCTTACATCGTTACGTTGGTCAAAGTACGACTTGAAGGCAAAACGACCACCGGCACCGACCAAGGGTTTCCGCTCTTGCAGGCCACCCTTAGAATTGCTAATCAGGTTTCGACCCTGTGGTGTCAACCCTTCAGATCTTGAACCGGCCCGCTCAGTGATGGACAAAAGTCGAGCAAACTCTGGCGGGTCAGCTTTGATAATGAAACGGGCCAGAGCTTTGTTCGGTGGCCCGTTGACGTCGACACGAACGGCAGCGCTGATCCTGCCCCAACGCGATGCTAGACCGGACAAAGGCGCGGAGGGGAAGTCTGCCACAATCTGAGCAGCAACCGGCTTCAAAGACTTGTTCAGATCGCGGGACAAACTCCGACGAAGTTTCGGCTCCAGTACCTTGAGCATTCCCTGAATCTTGGCAATTTCTGCTGGCGGAATCTTAATGTCAAGGACAAGCTCGTCTTGTGTCATTCGATTCTCCTACGTCCCGACCATTCTACCGCTTGCGCTGTGAGCGCTGTTCAGTTTGCTTTCGGTGGACAAGGTATCGGTTCAAAGTCCAAAGCATACGAGGCTCCAGGTTCATCAACTCTGTGGGGCCGATTCCGGTTTCGCAAGCGATACCCGCAATCAACCAGTGAAGTGACGAGTCGCCTAAGCCTTGGATGCTTTTGGGTCGGATGCCTGGACAATCTCAACAGTTTCAAGCCACTTGAGGAACTCGTTCGTGGTGGCACCGGTACGCTTCTCAACGTGCCAGGCCAACCAGAACAAGTGTTCCATGCGGGTGTCTTTCTGCAGGGCTGCCATGCTCATGTTGTAATTCTGTTCAAAGGCGACAATGTCGACAGCCTTGCCAACAACCTCGTGGGTCGTTCCGTCTTCAAACTTAACTTGTAGGTTGAAATTCATGGTCTACGTGACAACGCGTTCGATGGTGCCCGAGGCGAGCGGGAACGAAATCGAGAACGTAGCCAAATCGCCGACTGAGCTTCCAAACGGGCTGTATTCTGTGACCAAAAAAGTGCCTTCATACGAGGGGTTCGTGGCGCTGACCGCTCCAGAGTTTGGGCGAACCTTGACTGTAATCGTGTCACCGATGAGCGGGAACAAAACGGAGTCAATACCGGCGGCACCAAAATCCTGGTGGAAGTCAAGGGAAACGCTGGCGTCTTTCAAACCGCTGATCCTCTGGACGAAAGTGTCACCGAAAGCGGTGGTTTCTTGCTCGGCTGCCGACAGTTCGAAAGTCACCGCAGCAATGCTACTTGTGAAGTCGGTGCCACCCAGCTCAATATCGTAATCGAGTGCGACAAATTTTGCCATTTTTTTCTCCTAGTTTGCGTACACGGTGACGGCGAAGTCCGCCGACAAATATGTCATGTCACCTATTGTAACGGATGACACGCTTGTCATCGCACTCAGGTGTGTGTCGAATGCTGCGCCCCCTAAAGTCTTATCAGACTCGACGGCAGCCTTCAAGGATCTGTCGCCCGTGCTGATGATCTGGTCGAGTGAGCGTTGCGCCTGAGCGGTTGCTATACGACCAAAAATAACTGTAACGACAAGCGTGTACTCTGTCAGCCCTCTTTGGAATGCCCGGTCGTAGGTGACTCCTTCTAGTTGAACTACGGCACACGGCATGGCGGGGTTGTCTGGGATGTCGGCGTATGTGCGAAGGCCAGAAATTGCGCCAATGTTTGTGGCTATCCCTGTGCGGATCGCGGTGATGCTCATGCCATCCTCAGACGACGGTACGGGTCAATCAGTCGGGCAACGTCCGGGTCTGTCCTGCCGATACGAACGGCACCCATGTCGGAGAAACCAAGCACCCCGGTAGGGGATTCATAACGCTTGTACGCTCTGAGCGAGGCAAGAACTGTGGCCTGTTTGATCGCTGTCGGGATAGTGGCAAAACCAAACACCCCGGTAATCTCAACAGTTGCCCTACCGGATGGAATGTCGCGGGGCTGGTAGACGGGGAAGAAATAGTCACCAACAGCACGAACCTGGGTGAACGGCGTCACAATTCCGCCAGAGATCCCGTTCAGTGGCTCAAGTTGAAAATCTGATTCGGCAAGGGTTTGGTCGAACACCCCATCAGCGTCGGTGCTGATCTTCAAGGTCGTGACAGAGATAATGTCATCGGTTTCGCAAACCGTGCTACCCCGTGGGATATATATTCGGGTCGTGGACTCAGAGGGGAAGAACACACGTTCGGTGTACGAATCAATATCCCTCGAGGCTGATTCGATAGACAGCTCAAGCAGCGCATCGTCGATGGTGTCGGTGATCCTGGCTGCCAGTTTGACGTCTGCCAGCGTTGCATAACCGTTCACGATTGTCATTGTCTTCCTCCGTGTTCAAGTGTACCAACCAGGGTGGGAAGGGCGAAACCCCCGGCGCGAATTCACAACGCGCCGAGGGGTTTCAGTGGGGTGCTGTTAGGCGGCTGCCATTGTCAGCGACTTGACGTGGTCGGCACCGTTTGCCACAGCTGCAGCAATACGGTACAGGAACCGGTAGGTCGTAACGTCTTGGTTGAATGCGTAGTCAGGCGACACAGCAACATCCAGACCAGTGGTCGCAACCTTGATCGAGGGGAAGTGTCCGAAGAACACTGGTTCGCTGCTTGCCTCAACAACAGGCATCGATGGCGACTCGAATATTGGGAAACCAAGCACGGTCGACGGCCCGCCAGCAACGTAATCGAGCAGGTAGCGGTTGTCACCATCCTTGAGCTTCCGAATCTGGGACAGGGTGCCAGTGCTGACAACAAACCCGGTTCCGGGCAAGTTACGCACAGCGCCATCCACAGAGAACACCAAGTCAATGAGTTCGTCGGCTGTGAAGACGGTTGCGCTGGCTGCAGTCACACCGGTTCCAGCCACAGCCGCGACTGCGGTGTGGATGATCGTGTCGGCGCGAGTACCGATTGCGTTTCCAGCCTGGTCAGCAATGGTGCTTTCCAGTGGGAATGAAGCATCGGTCAACAGTTCGTTGGCGACAGGCACCAAGAAACCCTGCTTCGCTGGCTGCAAGTTGATGCTGCCAAATACGGGGTTCGACTCGGCAAGTGCTGCACCGGCAGCCTTTTCAGTGGCTGCGCTGTACCCAGTCAAGACTGGGATGCGAAGATCATTGCCGGACGACCTCTGGAATACCTCGGCAAGCTCAAGGAATGGTCCAACAAGGCGAGCCTTCATCATGACCATGTCGAGGAAATCGGTGCCAACAGTGTTAGCCGATGGCACGAGTGCGGCACGGTTCTCAAATGTGTGGCGACGCAAAGATCCTTCTGCAAGTGAGCGGAAAATCTCTGCGGAGCTTCCTGGGGTCTCGTCAACAGTTTCCACGTTGCGGGCTACCTCTGCGAACTCGACCGCGCGGGCTTCGCTCTGCTGGGCAACCTCAATGGAACGCTGAGCGCTTTCAATGTCGGCTTCAATACGGTTGATCTGGTCGACCTCAGCAGCGTCAAGGCCACGACCGTGAGACTCGGCACCGTCAATGACGGAACGGATCTGCATGGTCAGGTTGCCCTTGAGTTCCTGCTGACGGCGAATGAATGAATCAGTCATCAGTTTTTCTCTCTGTTTGTACGAATATGGGACACAGTCGCGTTGACGCTGAACCGCTACCGGCAGAGCTAACTCGTAACCGGTAGTTCAATCGTACAGTACAGGTGGAACTGAATTGCAGGTGTTTAGCCTACGTGGTCGACGCTATCGCGTTTCTCGTCAGCCTTTTGCACTCGGGTTTCCACAGGTTTTGGTTTGTCGAGGGCAAGAATGGCTCGAGCGAAGTCGTCAGCCATGTCAACGATTACCCCAGACACAGGTTTCCCTGCCGTGTCCAAAATTGCTTTTCTAATTTCAGCGTAAGTGGCCATTATATTCCCATCAATAGTTGTAGCTTTTTCTTTTTCAACGCCAACATGTCGTGCGACAAGGTGTCAACGGTTTCTTGAATCTGTGCTTCGGGTGCGAGCTGGTCGAGAACTTTGTCGATGAGCTGTCGGTCGTCGGTGGTAATATCTTCACTGTTCTCGATTTTGAGTAGGGCGTCAGCTAGAGCGTCAGCGTCAACGTCTGCCCTGTGCGCTATCTTGTCAAGGCCACGCATGACAGCAGTGCCGTTGGTGCCTGTATAGGCTGGGCTGCCAACAAGGGAAACCTCAAACAGTCTGACCGATTTCAAAACTCTCTCTGTGCCCTCTGAGTTCCATTCATCCCCACCACGAGCAGGCATGGAGAAACTAAACGAGAAACCGGTGACGTCGCCACGTTCGACAAGGATCTTGGCGTCACGCCCGTAGCTGGTCGGGGCGATGGATGCTGAGACCTTCAGACCGCGCTCATCTTCCTCGAGGCGGAGTGTGCCGGCACGAGTCGAAGCAAGTACCTGGTTCGAGTCGTGGTTGTAGTAGAACATAATGTTATTGCGGGCGCGGAGTGACTGACGGAAAGCGCCACGGCGAATCGTTTCAGTGAATCCGCCGAGGTTTTCTGACCTGGATTCGAACAGGGCTGCGTATCCTTCGATGCGGAAACCGTCGCCGTCTTCTCGAACCTCAAACCCGCCAGCCTCAAACTGCCGAATTTCCAACTTTGCTTTCGCTTCACCGGTCACGTTACGCCCCTCGTTTTCTCGTTCGATTGTATCAACAACGCCTTCGGCATATTGTAATGCTCGCCGTGCGCTTCGTGTTGAACCGCCTCCGCCCCAAAGCGCCATTGCGACAGCTCCTGGGCCTGGATAGTTTTCGTCGCCTGGCATATTCTGTGGCGCATCCATGTCGACAAGGTGTCGGGCAATCCAGGCTGCGGTGCGAACCCACTTGTCGGCTGTCATGTTTCCTTCAGCCATTGCCCGTGCTTCCTGCAAAGTCCGGTCGACAAGACCGTCCCCGCTAAGGCCTTCCCGATGCCACTCAAGGCCACGGCGGGCGGATGCCCTCATATAGCTGGGCGGTGTCAGGTTGACGTCGCGTTGCTCAGGTTGAAGACTGCGGGTCGACTTTGGGTGATCCTTGGGCAACAGGTCGTTGTCTTGAACGTATTGTTCACGTTTGGGTTTCCCGTTGGCAAGCAAATACAGGTAAGCGTTGACACGGGCCATCGCCCAACCGCCACGAGTCATCCCTGGTCGGTGGGAAACTGAAAACGCTCCGGCACCCCTGCGGTAAACAGAACGGAGCTGCCCGACAGTGGCACGAGTGTAAGACGGTTTTCCGGCCTCTTCCATCTGGTCGTTATGCTCTTTGACTTTGTTTCGGAGACCGGTTTCGGCTGCCTCGCTAAGCTCAATGTCGCCTCCAGCACCGGAGGCACTGCCAGGCTTATTCTTATCAGATCCGACAATCTGATCTTTCTTCGGAGCGGGTGCGCGTTCTTCCTCATCGTATGGTTCGGTATCAAGGTCGTCTTCACCCCGCCAGGCGTTGCAGTAAAAACCTGCTGCGACGTAATCTTCCCACCACTCGCACCAGGCTTCGCCGTCTTCGTTGACTCTTTCCTCATTGAAAAAAATACAGTTACCACACGCGCGACCCTCTGGAACATCTTCGGAGCTTGCGGGACGGTAGGCGTCAGGCAACCCACCGCCTGGGGCGTCCTCAAGAATCTCTTCAAGGTCGCTCAGTGCCATCAGTCAACCTCGTAAACGTCTTTGGGGTTTGCGGGGTCTATCTGGGCGACACCCTGTAGTTGAACCGACGGGACTCCGGTGTGGCCGATTGGCTCGATACCGACCGCGCTGAGTGACTCGGCAGGATCATATCCTGCAAGCACGAGGGTCGTTGCCATCTTGATTTTTTTCTCTTCAGCAATGAGGTCTGCGGCTTCAATGTTGACGTTGGCAAGTGGCACCCGCACATTGTTTGCGGCTGGGTCATCAATGTCGGGTAGGTCTTCGAGCCGGCGAACCTCGTTCAGGGAGATCGCGCCCATCTGAACCATTGTCGAATATGCTGCGGTGCGGGTTTGAATATCAGAACGGACAAGCCCGGTCAGGTTGAACTTGACGAAAGCGTTTTCTCCGTTCGGGTATCGAGTCATCAGTGTCGAAAATACCTCTTCGAGTTTCTGAACAATAGGCAGAATTGTGAGCTGTAGGAACTGAAGACCGTTCGCTTCGACACTGGCGTAGGACATTGTTCCGGCAATGTTGAGCAGGTGCCCTGGAATGTTGAACGCACGGGCAACATCTTCCACAGCCATTCTGCGGGCTTCCAAATTCTGGGATGCCTGTGGGTCTACTTGTGTCGTTTTGAACGATGCGCCACCGGACAGGATCCCTGTGCGATGGCCTCTTCGCCATCCACGATGTTTGGCGTCAAAGTTTTCTCGCAAGTTTTCGGCCTGCTCTTGTGTGAGTGTTCCGGGGAACTCAATAACACCGGCAAGGTTTGTGCCGTTTCCCAGAAATTGGGCTGCGAACTTTTCGAGGGCAAGGGCAAGACCAAAGTTTTCTTTCAGAGCTTCAACTCGAGAAACGCCACGGACTTGACCGGGACGGACAACATCGGGAATGAACAAAACGTCGGAACTGGTCAGGGGTTTTGATTCGCCTTCAACCTGGAAGTTCAACAGCCCCTTAGCGTTACGGGTGACGATAACAGATCGCGGGTTCAAAACAACTAGGTTCAAAACTCTTCCGCGAGTATCAGTGAAGACACGAACAAAAACGTTCCCGTCAATCAAAAGCGAAACGATTACGGAATTGTAGAACGCTGTGCGAGGCAATGCGACGTCGGGTTTTGAAACCCATTCGGGTCGTGGCATGTACGGTTGACGTTGCCCAGCTTCACGAACAAAGGCTTCGAGTGGAAGTGTCGATATCGAGTTAGCAATTAGGGCGACGGCGCTGTAAACAGCGTTCACCTCAAACGCAGTCTTCGAGTCAATAGCGGTGTCGGCAAGTGTGCCAAAAACAACATCGTCGCCTGCCGCAAAAATTGACTGATAACTCGTCGAGCGTTGCTCAAACAATCGGTTCAATACCATCTAGCTTCTCCCCAGTGCGAGGCCGGTGAGAATGAGGAACACGCCCCCGACAATCAGTCCGGCTATAATTGAAATCATTGCGGCCCCGACTGTAATCGCTATCATGCCTGCGACTTGAATAATGGTCGACATTTTTCCTCTATCCAAAAAACTCGGGAACAACTACGTCTATCCTACCGCCTGACGCGCGGTCAACCGCAAGGATGGCTGCAACGGCTGCGTCAATCTTCCTCGGACTGTTTGGGTTTTCTTTCTTGATATGCGGGCCGGCAGGTGTGAGCTTTGTCGCTGTGTTGCCGATATGCCTGGTCAGGACAGGGTTGTCGTCGTGTTGCAACCGTCTTTCTGCGACTGCGTCAAAGAATATCGCGCACGCCCTGATCATGCGTTGCGGTGACTGTGGGAATGCGACGACAGGCAATCCTTTGTTCTCGAGTACCTCCATCGACCTGGCCCAGCGGTACGGGTCGCAAGCTATTTCTCGAACGCGATGGTTTTGACAAAAATCCAAAATTGTTTGTTCGACCTCGCCAATATCGACACGCCAGTCAACTGGATCGCGTTCGAGATCCTTCTCCCACGCTTTCACCATAAAAACTTTGATCGGGTCTTCGGCTGTTTCTGGGACGACCGCGCCCACGATAACTGAAGCGTCACCGTTGTAGGAACCGTCGAAGCCGAGAATGATTTCGTCGTCAGGGTTGATAGTGAACTCTGTGGCGCAGTCATCCCACGCCCCTGCGGGCAGCCAAGTCTCTACCGATGACACCCACTGGTTACACCGCTTGATTCTGAACTCGGCTTCGGGGGTGCGCCGAAGCGCTGACTCAAAATCGGATTCGGCATTGAGATCTCCAAAGCCAGGGTTAGCTTCCCGCCAAGTCTCTGGCAACCTGTGGTCGCCTTCCGATTCCCACCAGGCCATGAAGAACGTGTCGTCGACGTCTTCACCTCGGGCTAGTTTCTGGCCGTACTGGTACAGGGTGTACGCAATGGAGTCTTTGCCGTGACGATCTGACCGGACGCCTGCTGTCGTGATGGCAATGAGGGTTGACAGTTTCCCGCGGGCACCCATGGCGAGCGAGAAGACGTCAAACAGTTCGCGGTCTGGCTGAGCATGTAGCTCATCAAAAATAACGGCGGTGGGCGACAAACCCTCTTTGGTTACTGACTCCGCTGACAGGACACGGTAGACGGAGTTCAGGGCTGGCAACTCAATGGCATCTCGATACAGTTTTGTGATCGCAGACAATTCAGGGGATGCTTCAACAACCCGTTTCGCATCCTGGAACACAATGCGGGCCTGATCTTTCTCGGCTGCTACGGAATACACCTCGGCACCCTTTGGGCCCAGAATGAGTGAATACAAACCAATCATGGAACCGAGCGCCGATTTTCCTGATTTCCTCGGCATGCCCACAAGGCTGACCCTGTTGCGTAGGCCGTCGTCGTCCCATGCGAACAAATGTTCGACAAGGCTTTTCTGCCACGGGCGCAATATCAGTGGGCTGCCTGCCTTCCCCGCGACAGAATCTTTTGTAATCTGGCCGAAGGCTTCAACAAAATTGACGACAGGTTCCTTATCCTTGCCACGCTCGATTGCGGTGTCTGGGATAGGGGTCAGCCAGCGTGGTGGCCAGCTCTCAATCCCGGTTGGCACGACGTTCCATCAATTCCTCGAGAGCGGATTTTGCTCTGACCTCTGCAACGCCTAGACGTGACCGGTCGGACGGGGTGAAACCAAGCAAGGACAGGTTCGAAACGATGAGCCTTGTCAGGTTGTCTAAACGTCT
>Ga0222670_1000372_pt1 | contig 19482 bp, 19 predicted proteins | sample AntAcemetagen732_FD_181148 | JGI IMG/M metagenome (GOLD analysis project Ga0222670, IMG submission 181148) | Saline water microbial communities from Ace Lake, Antarctica - #732 | ecosystem: Environmental > Aquatic > Non-marine Saline and Alkaline > Saline | place: Antarctica: Ace Lake... | reverse complement strand
GTTGCAATGGAGTTTGGTGCTAGCGCTGAAGATATTGCAAGAACATGTCATGCACACCCAACATTTTCTGAAGCAGTAAAAGAAGCAGCGTTATCAGTAGATAAAAGAGCAATACACTCTTAACCCCATATTATCCTATAAGATTTTCAAATTATCTTTTATTACCAACGATAATAATCAATTATTAGAAAACTACTTAAATTTTTGTAATCATTGGTATTCCACATTTATTAAAACATTATGTTTTTAATTCTTGTTCTTTTCTTGGTCAAAACTGAAAATGCTCTTGTTCATTTCTTGTTTAATGACTGTATTGTTGTTTTGTATGTTGAGTGAAAGTTAAGGATTTGTTAGTCTTGAAGCATGAAAAAATTAAAAGTTTTTTTAACTTTATCATTTACATGGATAATTTTAGTAGGCTATCTTGTTTGGGCTAACGGTTTACTTGCAAGAGGCAGTAAAACTTTTAGATGGGATGAATGGATATGGTTTGGATTAGTTCCAGCATTAGCACCATACATTTTTTATTATATTTGGAAACCTGAAGTAATTAAAAATATCTTTAAAGGAATAGATAAAAATAGTTAATGAAAATAGAACTTTATACATCCAATCTAAATCTAGTGTATGAGAGTAGTATTATTTTTATGAACTATTGCTACCAAAGTATTATAAATTTAGCAGCCTACATAAACATTTAATCATTTGATTTTTTTAAATTCATTCTTAATTTTTATTTTAGGAGCATGTTTAGGAAGTTTTTCAAATGTCTGTATTTATCGTTTACCAAAAAATAAACAAATTGTAAGTGGCCGATCATTTTGTCCAAGATGTAAGAAAAAAATAAATTGGTTTGATAATCTACCTTTAATCTCTTTTTTATCTTTAAATGGAAAATGTAGAAAATGTAAGAAAGTTATTCCTTTAAGATATTTTATTGTTGAGATTGTTACTGGGATTATTTTTTTATTGATTTATTTAAATTATAATGATCTCTCAACAATTATCTTTTTATCAGTTTTAAGTTTACTATTTATAATAATATTTTTTATAGATCTTGAAAATTTTATTATTCCTGACAGTTTAAATTTTAGCATTATGGCTCTAGCTTTATTTAAAAACTTTTTACCAATTTCTAATACAAGTTTTATTCAAGATATTAATCAATCAATAATTGGAGGTATGGTTGGATATTCAATTATTTGGCTAATCATTTATTTATATAAAATGATTAAAAAAATTGAAGGGATGGGGATGGGTGATGCAAAATTAATGGCCGGTATAGGTTTATTATTTGGTTGGCAATCTGTTCCCTTTGTTCTATTTATTTCAGCGCTACTTGGTCTAATTTTTGTGCTTCCATCTTTGATTAATAAACAAAAAAATATGAGGTCAGAAATACCTTTTGGACCCTTTATTATTGCTGCCTGTCTTATCTATTTTACTTATGGGGACTTTTTATACAGCTTAATTTTGGTTTAATTATTCCTTATAAATAGTAACATTATATTTATATGATTAGTAAAATAGTAGAACTTGCTAAGACAAATACAAAAATATCAGATTTTCATTTAAGAGGTGGTTCGGACATATCCTATAGAGCGATGGGAGATATCGTAATCGAACCAAGTAGCAGAATAGAAGATAAAGATTTACAAGACCTATTAAAAAATAACTGTTCTGAAGATGAAATTAAAAAGTTTGAAGTAAAGAATGAGCTTGATACAGCAGTAATGCTTGGAGAATTGAGATTTAGAGCTAACTTTTATAAAACACTAAATGGTTTAGCTGCAGTTTTAAGACGAGTTGAAACCAAAATTCCATTAATGGAAGATTTAAATCTTCCACAAATATTGTTTAGTTTATTAGATGCTCATAAAGGATTAGTGTTAGTTACAGGGCCTACTGGCTCTGGAAAATCTACAACACTTGCAGCAATCATTAATCAAATCAACGAGTCTAGACCATCAAATATTATAACTATTGAGGATCCTGTTGAATTTATTCATAAAGATAAAAAAAGTATTGTCTCACAAAGAGAAGTCGGCAAACAAACTGAAAGTTTCTCTCATGCATTAAAAGCTGCTTTAAGAGAAGATCCTGATGTTATCCTTGTTGGTGAGTTAAGAGATTTAGAAACGATAAGTATGGCATTAACTGCTGCTGAAACAGGTCACTTAGTTTTTGGAACACTTCATACAAGTGGTGCACCCAATACTGTTAATAGAATTATTGATGTCTTTCCACCCGAGCAACAAGGACAAATTAGAGCTCAATTAGCAGAGTCGTTAAATATGGTTGTCACTCAAAAATTATTTAAAAAAAAAGATGGCTCAGGTAGAGTTGGTGCTTTTGAAATTATGGTTTGTAATGCACCGATTAAAAATTTAATACGTGAAGCTAAAATTCATCAAATTCCAAGTGTCATGCAAACAGGCCAACGTGAAGGAATGATCACAATGGAAAAATCAATTGAGGAATTAATTGGCACAGGAGTTATTTCAAATGCTGAAAAAAACAGTTAAAGGTTTTACATTAATCGAACTACTTGTTGTGATGGCAATACTTAGTATTTTATCAGGAGTAGGTGTTGTTGCTTATAATGGTTACACATCTGCTGCTAAAGAAACTGCCACAAAGGCTAATCATGCAAAAATTGTAAATAATATGGAAAGTGAATTTGCTAAATGTAAATTAGATAAAAGTTCTAAAATATTTAATTCTCATAAATGCGATTCATCTAATCGTCCATCAACTGGAACTATCAATAATTACGTTAATAGCTTAGGCCTTAAAAATCCTTATGATAAAACACAAAAAGTTGCACAATCAAATGTTTGCACATCTGGCTCTATCGCAATAACAGAAAAAGAAACTGGCTCATACAATGTTGCTTATGCATCAATTAAGAAGAAGAAAAAAAACACTTCATTAGTCAGTTCTAGTTGGTCAAAAAAATATTCTAAAACAAAAACAACATCAATTGCTTACACTTGTGCTTCTGCCAGTGCAGCAAAAGGTTCAATTGATACATATAAAGTTCCAGAAGGATTTCCCCAAGATGGTGTTGGAGCATATATTGTAGTTGATAAAGATGGAAAAATGATAAGAAAAAGTTACTCTGCGTGCACCTATAGTTATTGTGGTAATGAAGCTGAAAAAAATCGCACAGGTGGTTACGCTAATCTTTATAATAGAGCAGAAGGAAGGTGGTACGAACCTGGTGAAGTAAAATTTGTGTTAATTCAAGCCAATAGAGGCACTGAACCTTATGGGACAGTCATGAATTCTGCTGTTCCTTTTAATTCAGATGGTGGCAGAATATGTACCAATGGGGATTGCACTTATAACTTTGCCGATAATACTTTTACTGATAACCAAACAGGGCAAGTTTTTGAGGCAGGATCTGGAAAAAGAAAATAATAGAATAAAAGTGAAAAAAAAAGGTTTTACACTCATAGAGCTTTTAGTTGTTCTTGCAGTTATCGGTGTTTTTTCAGTGATTGCTTATCCAAATATCTCTAATTGGATTACAGATCGTGAAGTTAAAAAAGAAGCCTATGAACTCATTACCTATTTAAAAGAAAGAAGAAATGAAGTTCAAACCGGTCAGTATGGAATGCTTCAAGTTGTAATGAGTAATAAAATAAGCACTTACAAAATGACTAATGAAGATTTTTTTAAAGAATATAAAAGTCTAGATACTAGTAGCACCTACAAAACAAAAAGAGAGTGTGGGTTTAAAAAACCCAACAGTTTTAAGATTGATACAAGCCTAAATCTTGAACTAGGATTAAACAATTCTGATAGTGATGTTAACACATACCCAGGCAGCTCATATTCTGTAATTTGTATTACTAAAGATGGTTCAATTAAGTATGAAAATACTAACGTTAATATGTCTGATTCAAAAACTAATAAAAATGTTGATTACTTTTTATTATGTTCAAAAAATAACTCAACTCAAAATAATTGTAATGCTAGTGCTAAATTTGAACACATGTATAGAATTACTTGGGACAGGTTTGTTAATACTAAGTTATACAAATATCAAAAAAATAAAAATGATTGGATGTTAATTGATGGTTAAATCTAATAGAGGTGTTTCATTAATAGAATCGTTAGTTTGTATAGTGATAATTGGTATTGGTTTTATTGCAATTATGCAGCTTTCAGCTTTTTCTATAAATTCAATGGATAGAGCTACTGAGAAAAATAAACTTAATTATTTATCTGAAATGGTGATGGAAGACATGATTGGTGATCCAGATAACGTGACAAGTTATGGAAGTTTTAATGAAACGTGCTCTTATTCTGCCAAAGGGGGCTCAAATCTTTATAACAAAATGAAAGATAAGTGGAGAAACAAGCTTAAAGAAAAAAATCATATTAGAGTGAACAATAAAGATAAGAAATTACCATGTGATAATGCTGATACCAAAAAAACATTTGTTAACAGTGGAACCAATACAACAGGAAGAGTTAATTTTTTAACCGGCAAAGGTAAAAGAAAGAAATATCTAGGAGTAGTAGTTAAATGAAAACTAGAAACTCTGGATTTACTTTAGCAGAAGTTTTAGTCTCTATTGTGATTGGAGTGATTAGTATTGCAGCAGCATTTTCATCATATAACTATTTTAATAAATCATATAAATCGGTTTCGCAAAAAGCTGCAATTAATAGTTCTGCAAGAGAAGCATTAACAGTTATTTCAAGAGATTTAAAAAATGCAGGATATGTTGATATTAATTATAATAAAGTTGCAAAATCTGAAATTAAAACGATTTATCTTCAGCAGAAAACTCTTGAAAGTTTAGATAGCTTAACGATTTGGTACACAGCATCACCTAATGATATGATGCGAATAGAATATAAGCCAACCAAGTATCAGAGTAGTAATAAAAAATACCTAGCAAGAAGTGTGGTAATGAACCCTGGTCATGGAACTGAATCAACCCTCTACAGCAACGAAGAATTTGCCTCAAATATTGCAGACTTTCAAGTGGTTGTTAGAGACAAGGAAGGTAAAGATTTACATGCTTGTTCAAGCTGCAAAGCACATACAACAGAAATTTATTTAACACTTGAGTCTGCTAAAGAAGTTTTTAATTCAAATCAAGCAACAAGAATTATTAATCATGAGGGAAGCTCTTATGGAAATACATTAAACTTTAATGACAAATATTACCGTGAAACTTTTTTTGCAAGCGTACATACAAGGAATTTATCAGACAATTAAATGACAAATAAGATTAATAAAAATGAGAGAGGTTTTGCTTTACCACTAGCCTTATTATTGTTGGTGGTTATGACAATTATGGGTTTAACGTTAGTGACCATTACCTCTAACGAGCATACTGCAAATACTGATAAAGATACAAACCAGCAAGTTTTTTACGCAGCAGAAAGTGGTATAGCGATTGCAAAAAAATGGATGGGAACGGAAACTTCTACATTAGAGTCTGCAAGTCAAACTGCTAGAGATGGAAATTTAAAATTTTGTAAAACTACATTATTTCCTAATTTAAAAGACAATTCAAACTCTCTTCATTCTGGATCAAACCAATTGAGTAATGTAATTTTAGATGCTAGAGACAAAGAAAAAGAAAGATTAGAAAAATATAGTTTTGAATATTTTATAGCTTATTCACCTAACATTAGTGGGGATCCAACAGTTAAAACCAAAACTGTTGCTTCAACTGAGGGATCAAGCGTTACTCAAGGAACAGCTTATAAATCTGCAGCAACATCTTCAGCTACTTATTACACAATCTACTCATGTGGTTGTAATAATACAGTTTCAAGTTGTAATGCTCAAAACAACATTATCATTCCACTAGAGGCAGTGGTAACTTTGGTTAAAGAATAATGAAAAAAATTTTTATTTTTATATTTTTATTAAGCTTTATTAGTCAAGCTCAAGCTTATGACTGTCAATTTGATAAACTTAAACCAGGGGTCTCCAGTAAAAGTTTAGAAGAAATTAACATATTTGCATATGGATCAAGCTCTTCAATTGAACCATTTAACCTGATCGTTAATGGAGAAGGCATGTGTAAAAGTAAATATGAAGACGGAGATGAACTTAGAAATATTATGAGTTTAGATATTCATCTTGTGTTTATTAATGATAAGTTAATTAAAGTTAATTATATTAATAATTTTTCTGAAAGCAAAATTCTTTTTGATATTTTGACAAATGACTACAAGATTGAATTTAAAAGAAACCAACAGGAAGTTGAAAAAAAACAATCTGAATTTTATGACACAACCATAAATAATAACTCTTATTTTTATGTCTTGTTAAAAGATAAAGACAGACAACAAGAATATTTAGAGATTAGTAGCGATAAACATATTGAGAAATTAGAAAAACAACTTTTGAAAATTGAGGAAACACAATGATCAAAAAAATAGTTATTTCAGTTTTATTTACATTTTTAATTTCAAATCTCGCATTTTCTAAATCACCTCCTTTGGGAACAGGTTCTTTGGTACCATCTAATATTATGATTATGCTCGATAATTCTGGAAGTATGGGTTGGGATTTAAATGGTTATCAATTGAGTAGTAACAGTGATTTTTTAAATAATCCAACTGACGTTAAAACCGATAGTCAGGGGAACGTGTATGTATTTCAAGGAAGTAATTCATATTTTGAGGGTAAAAATTATAGAATGCACGTTTTTGGCTCAGATGGATCTTTTAAAAGAAGAATGATAACTCAAGGAGGGGGAAACTATCAACCAACTTGTGCGAAGCAATATTTGAGTCAATATAAGTTCGATATTTATGATGATAAAATTTATGTTTTAAATGACACTTATAACGATGCATTTGTTGAAGAATTGTCATTGACAGGACAATGCATTAAGCAAAGTGGAAGAATATATCACCCTAGGTATGGAGGCTATCAAACTCGATTTAGTGCTATAGCAGTTACAGAAAATTATATTTATTTAGGAACAGGAAGCTGTAGTTTTTATTGTTACTCTCAATATGTGGGAAGCGGCTCGATTACAATTCTAAAAAGAAGTGACTTAAGTTTTGTTAAAACTATTGCAGGATCTGGAAGTTATTATCAGCATAATCTTTGGGGACATGTAACAGATATCGAGGTCAACAGTGATGGAACCAAGATGTTAGTTACAAGTACAGGTGCTCAATCAGTATGCTTACATACATTAAGTGGAACTAATATAAGTGGTTGCACTAAAGTTGGGGGCAGACCAACTGGTAGACCTAATCAAAATTATGACCGTAGTTGGTGGAAAGCATGGGATTATGGAGGTACTTATCCAAGTTATCATTATGATCCGTGGGGAGCTGCATTTGATAGTTCTGATAATATTTATTTAGTAAATTATGCTAAACATAATTCTTATATAAAAAAGCATAATTCAAGTGGCACATATGTTAGCTCATTTGGAACCCAAAATTATAGTGGAGATGCATTTTATATGCCAAAGGGTATTCATGTTTCGGCAGCAGGTAAAATTTATATTGCAGATACAGGTAACAATAAAATTAGAGAAATTTCGTTCAATGCATCTAATGTAGGTTCGGTAGTAACTTCAACAAATTTTGCAAGTTCGGTCCAATCAAGAATGGATATTGCAAAAAAAGTAATAAAAAGAATTGTTTCTAATACAGAGTTAACTAGTTCAGCAAATTTTGGGTTGATGGAATGGGGACATCCTTATCGATCCATAAGATGGAGTGGTGCACCAAAGAATATACGTTGGCGATATAATTATTATGGTACTAGAATTAGGGTTCCTGTTAATTCTGATGGTGCAAGAAAAATTTATACAGATATTGACAATGTATTTGCAGGGGGTGGAACTTATCTAGCACCAGCATTAAACATTTCAAAATCTTATTTTACAAATGGTTATGGTGGTTTTCCTTCGCCAAGGATACCAAACGCTACATGCCAAGCAAATTATTTAATTGTTATTAGTGACGGTGTTTGGGGAAGTCACAGTCAAGTTAAGTCAACTGCAAGGGATTTGAATAATCAATATCAAATTAAAACTTTTGCAGTAGGTTTTGCAACATCAAGTTTTACAGCCAGCACCAAACAAAACTATGTAGATCTAGCTGTTAATGGTGGAACTGTTGCACCATTATATGCAGATAATGAAGCAGAAATGATAGCTAAGTTAACTGATGCTATTAAACAAGTAGTATCAGGTGCTTTAACCTTTAATTCACCAGCAGTAATGTCTGACAAGCAAAAAGGTGATTTTATTTATCAATCTACATTTAAATATTCTAAAAATACTCAGTGGCAAGGACATTTAAAGAAACATAAATTTGATAGTAAGACTGGAAAACTAGCTGCTACGGAAGAGTGGGATGCTGCAGATAAATTAAATAAGAAGAGTTACTCATCAAGAAATTTATGGACCACAAGTATTGGTGTATCTGGCTTAAATAATTTTACAACAAGTAACAGAGGTAGCTTAAAATCATTGTTATTCCCCAATAAATCAGCAACAGACGCTGAAACAGATAAGTTGATCAATTTCATTAGAGGGATTGATAGTTATGATGAGGATGGAGACAGTAACACAACAGAGTCAAGACATAAGCTGGCTGATATTTATCATGCGAATATAAACATCGTTGGACCTGTTGAAGGAATTTCAAATTCTAATGATGGAACGGCAAATTATGATAAAAAAGATTCTTATTATAGAGCAAGCAATGGTTATGATAATTTTAAAAATGGAAATAGCTGTGGTACATCATGCAGTTCTCGAACTGAAGCAGTATTAGCTGGAGCTAACAGTGGAATATTTCATGCCTTTAAAGCAGAAGATGGTGAAGAGCTGTGGGGATATATTCCTCCAAATATAATAGGAAAATTATCTACAATGGTTACTAGCAAAGCTAATGCTAGTAATGCAATTTATGGAATTGATGGAACAGCAACAGTAAAAGATATTTATTTTGACGATACTCCAGGAGACAATATTAATAACCCAAGATGGCGAACTATTTTAATGTCTGCTTTAGGTGCTGGAGGACATGGCTACTTTGCCCTAGATATTACTAATATAAATTCTCCAAAACATTTATTTGCAATTGAAAATGATCCATTTGCTAATGTTGTTAGAATTTGGAATTCAACAGAAAATAAATCAGAATTTGGTTATACACCTGGAACACCAATGAATAATTTATATGACTATCAAAAATTAGGTGAAGCGTGGTCAGCTCCAAGAATAATTAGAATTAAACATGACGGCAAAGATAAATGGGTAGCTGTTGTTGGTGGTGGATTTAATGGGGCAACTAATCCAAATTATGGTTCAGCAGTATTTGTAATAGATCTTGAGACAGAAGGAACGTTACTTCAAAAGATTGATATAGAGGATACATCAGCTAGTAATATTGTAAACTCTGTGCCTTCAGACTTAGCTGTGATAACTGCAGATGGAACAGAGAAGGCAAATTATAATGGGGCTCTAGTTTATGCTGCAGATCTTGAGGGAAAGGTTACAAAAATCAATTTAACCGATAAAGGAACCATGTATCAGTCTACAATACTGTTTAATGCTCAATCTACTAATGAGAATGGTAGATATATATTTTCAAAACCAGAAGCAACTATAAGAGATAGTAACCTTTGGCTCTATTTTGGAACAGGAGATAAGCAAAAGCTTCAAAAACTATCATCAAATATTAAAAATAGATTATATGGCATAAAAGATAAGGATTTCCCGAATTTTCAAGCAATAAATCCTGCTGGGACAGTTTCACAGTGTAAAACAGGTGCCAATAACTGTCCAGGAACAGCAGATCTTGGATGGTATATAGACCTTGATAAATCGAAGAAAGTCACTGCTGAACCAACTATTGATAAAAAAGTGGTATATTTTCCAGTATATGAGCCAAAACCAGCCTCAAATGCTTGTGATAGTGGAGATGCCATATTATACACAGCAAATGGGACTTGTGGTAGCGCAACCCAGAGAAAACTAGGAAAAGGGGTATTATCTAAGGTTATTGTTCAAGATGATAACCTAATTATAGGTATTTCAGGAGAAGCTGATAAAAGTGTAAGTACCAAGGATAACCTAATTTCAATTAAATCAAGCCAAAAAGCTAACTCTGGGAAGATAATCCTTGAAGGATGGAAAGAAAACTACTAAAGAATAAAGTCTAACACAAAATTTAGTAACTCTAACACAAATTTTGAATACTATATAAAAGTGATGATTTATATAGTTTTTTTGATATTTCATGCTATTTAGCTTAATTAGATTAACTCTAACACATGAAAATACCACTCTAACACAAAAAAACTGATATTTAAATAATTAGAGGTATTTTTATAAGAATATTGAAATATCTATATAATATAGGACTTATTTTATTGAATATGATATTTTAAGTAAAATATTTGAATAATAAAAAACTATAACACAAAAATATTTGCTCTAACACACAATAAAATTGAAGATAAATTATAATTGTGTTAGAGTTTAGATAATTAGGGAGAAAATTTATATGGAAACCATTCATAAAAAAAATGGAAGGTTACATATATATGTTCGCCAAGATAAATATAAAGGTGAGTTAAAATCTCATAACTTTGTTGGAAGAACATATATAAATGGTAAGCAAAAAGTTTCATCTTCAGGAACAGCTAACCTTGAGGAGGCAATACCTATATTAGAAAAGTGGTTTGATGAGCTCCAATTAGAAAAAATTGAAAATATTCCAGTCATTGAGGAAGTTGTTGAGCAAAATAAGAAGAATAATACTGAAAATGATGCTGCACCTCCGTTAAATCAAGAAATAAATGATGTTATAAGCTCTACTCTTACAACAGAAGTACCTAATGTGGCTATGCAACAACCAACAAAAGGCGTAACAATTGGAATGTTGGAAAAGTTAAAAAATTTTAAATTTTCTAAGGCAAAAAATAATAACCCACCCAGTAAAGAACAAGCTGGAGATGAAATAGATAAAAAAAATAAAAAAAATTTCTTTCAAAACTTTTTTCAGTCTAAAGTTAGTAAATTAAGCGTTGCCGGGGAAGAGATAGCTGGCTTAGATATGACAAGAGAAGCAATTAGGGTTGCTCAAGTCTCTCAAGATAAAGATGAAAAATGGATATTAGATAAATTTTCTTATCGTTTACTGGATCAAGAAAAAATTAGTGAAAATATTTTAGAACATAAAGACTATTTAGCTGAAGAAATTGAATTAGCGATGTCTAATGCAAAGATTACTTCAAAAAATATTGCATTATCAATCCCAGTCACCAGTGCAATCATAAGAGTGGTCACAAGCCCTCTAATGACAGACGATGAGCTAGAAAAAGCAATTGAAACAGATTCATTGTGGGAAAATTTAGTTCAGTTAACTGATAATTTAAATGATTATTCAATTTTTCATCAAATCATAAATAGAAATTCAAAAAATAACACGATGGAGATTTTATTTGTTGCATCAAAACTTTCTGACGTAAATGCTTACTCATCTATTGTAAAAAAAGCAGGTCTCAATCCAGTAATTATGGACGTTAGGTGTTTCACTCTAAAAAATGCACATGACAATACAAAATTTAAATCTATTACAGATAAAGGAAATTCTGCAATATTAGAACTTGGAATAGATGAAAATTATATGATGATTATTCATAATAATATTCCAGTAATCACTGATATATTTTTAAGACCCCAAGAAAAAGAACATATTTTAGAAATTAAAAATGAACAAATTTCAACAGAAGCAGATGCAGTTATTAGAAGATATGCCATGCAGATCAAACAAGCAATTACTGATTATGAAAGTAAATATGAAAATAAAATTACATCTATTCAAGTAGTCTCAAGTCTAAAAAATATTTCATTTTTACTTCCAGTATTTAAAAAGAATTTACCAACGACAGGTTTTGTTAACTTTGATCCAATACAAAGTGTAAGTATACCTTCATATAATAGTGAAAAAATTTCTGGTGATAATAATTCACCATTATCTTCAGTGCTTGGTTTAGCTTATAGAAAATTAGATGTGTTTGGTTATTATAAGTTTGTAACTGCTGTTAAAAATATTAACTTATTACCCAATAGAGATGCTGTCCGTCAGCAAAATAAATTAAAGTTCTTATCAGGCTTTGCTTTTAAGGGTGCGGTAGGTGCAATAGCAGGTATTTACTTGATATTAACGGTTTTTTCATTCTTTCAAATTAGTAACAATAAAGACAAATTATTAGAATTTGATCAAGTGCAATTAGAATTTGATAAAAATAATATTCAATTCTCAAAATTAGCAAAAAAAAGAAGAGAAATGCAGCGAGCATTAGACCTTGGAAAATTAGTTAATTCAAATCAAGCAAGGTCTTATAGATCATTAGCTCAAGTAACTAGAAGTGTCCCTCAAAGAGTGCAATTTACTAAAATGACTTTTGATGGCAATGACAGTTTAATTATAGAAGGTGTTGCTTTTTCGGATCAAGATATTTTAAATTTTATTTCAAACTTAAATGCAAAATCATTAATTGAACAAGCATCACTAGCTGCAATGAAAAATCAAACTGGAGATCAAGCATCAGGTAATAATAATAAAAAGGGATTTACAATCAATTGTAAATTGAAATTGATATAATGGATTTAGCGAGTTTAAAAGATTTAGATTTAAATGATATTTTTGCAAAACTGAAAAGTGGTGGTTTAGCAGATAAAAAAACTCTAATTAAATTTGGTGTTGGTTTTGGTGCTATACTAATCTTTTTGATAGGTTATTATGTTTTTGTGTCTCCAATAGTAAAACAACAAGAAGAACAGATTTTCATAATGAATGAAAATAAAATAAAAATAGATGAATTTAAAAATAATATTGTAACTTTAACAGCTAGCGTTAAAAAATTAGAGCCTGACTATGCTAAAAACAGCAAACTTTTTCACAGCAAAAAAGAAGTGGAAGATCTTTATCAAAACATAAGTAAATTTGCATTGATCAATGGTTTATCAATAACTAATCTGAAAAAAGGCGAACCAAAAGGTGTTGCTGGAGCAGCACAAGCACAAAGCACAGAACAAACAACAGAGAACACAACTACAACAGAAAATCAAGAAGGACAAAATATAATGTATTATACAATTCCTGTTGAGTATGAAATTCAAGGAAATTTTTTAAGTTATCTTAAGTTTAGAAGAGCATTATCAAAATCTCAAAAAGTTATTAATTTTGATAAAGAAGAAATTACTACGATAACTGAAGTTCAAGGACAAATTTTATCAAAAGGTACAATATCAATAGTGGGACTGCCAGATGAATATAAATAATAAAAAAATATTAATCTTTTTAATGACTATTATGCTTTGTCAATTTCAAATGATAAATCTTAAGGCAGATGAACATTCTTCTATAGATGATGAAGAGTTGCCAGCAATAGATCCTTTTGCAGGAGGTGTTGGATCTACCAATCAGGCAAGTGAAACAGATAATCAGGTAAGCCCAAATAATGGTCTTTTAAATAATATGAGATTAGTTGGCACAATTATTGGTGAAAACAACAAAATAGCTGTCTTTTCTGCTGCTGATGGCGGAGCTTATAAGTATGAGGAAAATCAAGCCATCACAGATACGACAACGATAAGAGATATTTATTCAGATGTAGTGATTGTCCAAGATGGAGAGAATAATTTATTTGAAGTTTATATGAACAATATAATTAAACCGAGTGAAGGATAAAATGAAAAAATATTTTAAAATTATTTTATCATTATCATTTATTGTATTATTACAATCTTGTGCAACACTAGATAAAAAACCACAATCAGTTCATGGTGACAAACCTTTAATCGATACAGCTAAAATTATTGTTGAAGGAAGAGCAGACATGGACAAGAAAGTTATTGATGGTCCCAAACCATACGACACAAGTATACCAAGAGCAGATAAGCGTAAAACAATAACAACTGAAAATGTTAAAAATTATGTAAATATTTCAGATGAATATACCAACCTTAAACAAATGGTTGACATTAATTTCCAAGGCCTAGATTTTAAATATGTAATGTCTTTGATGGCTGATATTGCAGATATAAATATTTTAGTTGGTGATGAAGTAAATGGTACGGTAAATGCTAAAATCGAAAATGTAGGTTGGGATGTTGCTTTTCAAACTTTATTAGATATGAAAACATTAGTTGCTGATGTTGATGTTGTGAATGGAATTATAAGAGTTCATACTCCTGAAAAATTAACTGCACAAGAAACAGCAAAATCTGCAAGAGCAGAAGTATTAAAGAAAAAAATTGCACTAGAAGAATCGGTTGAACCAATTTTAGCCGAAATATTTAGATTATATTATATTAGCCCTACGCAAGCAAAAACTACCTTGGAGGCTTTGTTTGCAACACAAGGTGCTGAAGGTGCTGGCACAATGTCTAACCTTTCAATTACAGTTGAAGATACTACTAGATCAATAATTGTTAGAGGTCATGAGCCAGACCTTGATACCATTGATGCAGTTATTAGAGAGATAGATGTAAAAACTAAACAAGTTTTAATTGAAGCATTTATAATTGATGCAACTTCTACTTTTGCAAAGGCATTAGGTGCTAGAGTTGGAGCGATGAGTGTAAGTGAAAGAGGTGCCAAGGGAACAACTACTATTTCAGGAATGACATCTGGTGGAAATGCAGCAGCAACTGCTGGAGATATAGCTTTAGGGTCTGCGGCAGGAACTATTTCAAATCAAGGAATTTCTGGGACAAGTGGAATTGGAATACTTCGACAAATTGGAGCACGTGCTCTTAAAATTGAAATTGAAGCATTAGAGTCGTTAGGTTTAAGTAAAACACTATCTCAACCAAGCGTGTTTACATTAAATAATCAGGAAGCAACAATTACCCAAGGAACACAAATTGCCTACCAAACAACAGCCGACGGCACTACCACCACAGAATTTAAAGAAGCAGCGTTGTCATTAACTGTTACTCCAAGCATAATAGGAGATGGAAACGTACTGTTAGATATTCAAGTAAACAATGACTCACCGGTAGAAGTTGCAGGCTCAGATGAACCAGGAATTAAAACTAATTCAATTGTCACAAAACTTCTAGTAAGTGATGGTGATATAGTCGTAATTGGTGGTATTAAAAAGAACACCACAAGCAATGTGAATAGTAAAACCCCAGGAGTTAGCAAAGTACCTGTTATTGGCAATCTATTTAAAAGTAAAAATAATAGTGATGAATTGGTAGAATTGTTAATATTTATTGCGCCACGGGTAATTGAGTAAGATGAGCAAAACCAAACTAGATGCCACAAGTGAACAAAATATTTTAAACATGCTAATGGAGAGCTCATCCATTTCAAACGAGCAAATGACCAAGATAAATAACACAAGTGCTGAAATTGGAAAAACAAAATTAGAAACTGCATTTGAATTAAATTTTGCTGATGAAGATAAAATATTACAAATTTTATCAGCCAATTATTCATTACCAATTATAGATTTAAAAAAAACTGTTATTGATCCAAAGATTAAAAAGATTATTGATAATAGATATATCGAAGATAATTCACTTGTTCCATTTGAAATGAGCAATGGAGTTTTAAAAATTGCAATAGCTGATGCATCAAAATTAAGTTTAATGAAAAATTTAAAAACAATGACAAAGATGGAGCCTGAATTATACGCTGCATCTATAAGTAATATAAATTCTTTTATTGAAAGATTTACAAGAACTGAAACTAAAAAAATATCAGCTACAAATGTCAAAGTTGAAAAAGCTGAAAGAACTAATGAAGAGCTTGTTGAAGTTGGAACAGAAGTAATTGTTTTTGGAAATAAATTAATTACAGAAGCTATTAATTTAGGAGCGAGTGATATTCATATAGAATCTTTTAGAGATAGTGCGCAAACAAGATTTAGAGTGGATGGTATTTTAAAAGTAATGGATAAGTATTCTAAGTTTTTACATGAAAACTATGATGCGGTTATCGCAAGAGTTAAGATAATTAGTAAACTTGATATTGCTGAAAGAAGAAAGCCACAAGATGGCGCCTCAACTTTTAAATCTGATACAAAAGAAATTGATTTGAGGGTTTCAATTTTACCAACAAAAAATCGAGAACGTGTTGTAATGCGTATATTAAATAAAGATGCAGGAGATAAAGCTTTATCTGATCTTGGTTTTGAAGCAAAAGATTTAGAGAAATTGACCAAAGCTATTTCATCGCCTCAAGGAATGGTGCTTGTTACTGGTCCAACTGGTAGTGGTAAAACAACAACTCTTTACAGTGTTTTAAAACATATTAATAAGCCAGGTATGAATATTTTAACAGCAGAAGATCCTGTTGAATATGAAATGGAAGGGATTGGCCAAGTTCAAATTAAAGAATCGATTGGTTATACTTTTGAGGAAGCTTTAAGGTCTTTCTTGCGTCAAGACCCAGAGGTAATTTTAGTTGGAGAGATTAGAGATAAGGCAACAGTGGATATTGCCTTAAAAGCTGCTCTTACAGGTCACTTAGTATTTAGTACACTCCACACCAATGATGCCCCAAGCTCTATTACTCGTTTATTAAACATGGGCACACCAAATTACTTAATATCTGCAGCATTAACACTAATTATGGCTCAACGTTTAGCCCGAAAAACCTGCTTAGATTGTCGTGTTATTGATGAAAATATTACTCCAAAACTCTTAAATTCTATTGGATTTTTACCCGAACAATCAGCAAGAGCTAAAATCTATAAGGGGGGGGGCTGTGATGAATGTAGTGGCTCAGGTTATAAGGGAAGAATGGGAATTTATGAAATTTTAGAAATTGAGAGCGAGTTAAAGGCTGGAATTTTATCAAACCTTCAACAAAATGAATTAAATGCTATTGCAAAAAAAAATGGCTTTAGGACCATGCAAGATATGGGGCAAGAAATGTTGTTAAGTGGTGACCTATCATTCGCTGAGTATGAAAGAGTTTTACAATCTAACTAATGTTAAATTTTGAATATAAGGGAATATCTCTTGGTAAATATGTTGAGGGTGAAATTGAAGCCTTAAATAATGCCGAAGCTGCACACAAACTTAAAGAAAAAAAAGTTATTATCACAAAATTAAAGGAAGCTAAAAAAAAGAAAGTAGTTTCTAAAAAAGAAAAAACGTCATTTAGTTTTGGAACAGGCATAAAACCACAAGAAATTTTAATTTTCTGTAAGCAGTTTGCAACTATGCTTAGAGCAGGACTGCCAGTATTAAACACTTTAGAGATGTTAGAAGGTCAGACATCAAGACCTCCTATGAAGAAAGTTATTGGAACTATTAAAAAAGATTTAGAATCAGGAAATGCACTTTCAAAATGTTTTGAAAAACATACAAAAATTTTTGATACGGTAGTAGTTAATTTAATTAAAGCAGGTGAGGCTAGTGGTAAGCTTGATACATTTTTACAAAAAATTGTAATTAATTTAGAGAAAAGAGAGAAGATTAAATCACAAATTAAAAGTGCTTTATTTTATCCAGGTGTTTTATTTTCAGTTGCAGTACTAGTTACAGTTTTTATGTTAATGAATGTTGTGCCAACTTTTGTAAATATGTATGAAGGTATGGGGATGGCAGATGATCTACCAACACCTACAGCAGTTATTATGTCCATGAGTGAATTTGTTCGTTCATCAGGTGGGTTTTTTCTTCTTGTTTTTATAATTTCTTTTGTAGTTGGTTTTAAATTTTTGATTAAAAAAAATTATGAAGTAAGAAAAAATTGGCACCGTGTTACGTTAAAACTTCCAATTTTTGGAAATTTAATTCAAAAATCTATTTTAGCAAAAGTATCTTTAGTTTTAGGAAATCTTAACCAAGCAGGTGTAGATTTAATTGAGAGTATAGATATTGCAAAATCAGTAACTGATAATGTAATTGTTGTAGAGGCTTTAGAAAATATTAAGAAAGGAGTTTTTTCAGGTGAAAGTTTAACAGACTTGTTTAATAAAGAAAAAATATTTCCCCCAACATTTAGTCAATTAATATCAGTTGGTGAGCAAACAGGGAGCTTAGATGAAATGTTTACTTCTATTGCAATATACTATGAAGAAGAGTTTGATGTTGCGGTTGCTAACCTTGCAAGCTTAATTGAGCCCATAATGATCGTATTTATGGGGATTACTATTGGTGGCCTAATGTTAGCCATGTATGCCCCAATATTCAATGTTGGCGCTATTATTGGATAAAATAAAGGAATTTTTAATTAACTTATATTAATTGACCTTTAATACTATTCTTCATAATCTAATAACATTATATATTTAATTCTAGGGGAGATTTAATGAAAAAAATTAAGAATAAAGGTTTTACACTAATTGAATTGCTAGTGGTTGTAGCAATTATAGGAATTTTAGCAGCAGTAGGTGTTGTTGCTTATAACGGTTATACAGGAGCTGCAAAAGTTTCTGCAACAAAAACAATTCACGCACAAACAGTAAAGTATATTTCAGCAGAAGCTCAAAAATGTAGCTTAGGTGAAAGTACCTTTGTTGGTGGTCAGTCGTGTCCAGCAACAGCATCTAAAGCTGTCACAGGAGCAGTTGCTGCTCTTAAGGATAAAAATCCATATACGACTGCTAACGCTGCTATAGTAAGTTCTTCAAGTTATGTAGTTGGTCAAATTAGTTTATCTACAAGTGGAACTAATGTTGTTGTTAGATCTTGTAATAAAACAGGTTGTGCTACAGCAGACAAACAAGAAGCAACAATACAAGTAGATTAACATAAATAATATTTTAAAATGAGGCACTACAGCCGAGGGTTTACTTTAATAGAACTCTTAGTTGTAGTTGCTATTATTGGAATTCTTTCAGCAGTAGGTGTTACCTCTTATAGTGGTTATAAATCTTCAGCTGAAAAAAAACAAGCAGAGATAACTTTAAATTCAATCTACCTAGCAGAGCAAGAATATAAATCTAATAATGGAGAATATTATTATAATACCTCTACTTCAAATTTAGTTACCAACCTATTTGATGGAATTGATGATCTATCTGCACAAGCATATTCTTTTAAAACTACAAACGCTAACACTTTAACAATTACAGCAATTAAAAAAACAAATACGAATTGCACTATATTCATTACCCAAACAAATAAAAAACCAAACGTTAGCAATAGTTGCTAGCTATATGCAAAAAATATTCAAGTTTAGTTATTACAATATAGCTTTTGGAGTAGCATTGTGGGTAATTTTGTTTCTTTATAAAATCAATATTTGGTTAGCAGTTGTTGGTTCATTTTTTGTTGTGTATCTTTTTATAAAAATTACATCAAAAGTTTTAATGTTTATTAATAATTTATGAAAACTAAAGCCTTCACCCTTATAGAACTTTTAGTCGTTGTAGCCATCATCGGAATTTTAGCTGCAGTAGGAGTGGTTGCTTATAATGGGTACACTGCTAGTGCTAAAGCAAACGCTGTTAAAACAATTGGTGCTCAAACAGCAAAATATATGCAAGCT
>Ga0222670_1000371_pt1 | contig 19512 bp, 17 predicted proteins | sample AntAcemetagen732_FD_181148 | JGI IMG/M metagenome (GOLD analysis project Ga0222670, IMG submission 181148) | Saline water microbial communities from Ace Lake, Antarctica - #732 | ecosystem: Environmental > Aquatic > Non-marine Saline and Alkaline > Saline | place: Antarctica: Ace Lake... | reverse complement strand
AGTTACACAAAAGAAATGTATGAGGCAGATGTTGTTAGTAACAAAGCTAAGTATCAAGCTAACTTACCTTATGAATCTTTTGGTATTCAAACAGCAGCTAATGGTGGAAGAATAGGTTATGCTAGTGGTTCAAAGGACCCTAAGTTTGACCCAAGTAATCCTAAGTATAAAGGTATTAACAAAAAAGTAGTACAAGAATTTATTCAAGAGGGAATACCGCTAGGTTATGATTCTCCTGAAGAATACTATGAAGACTTCTATAATCCAATAGGGATGAAAAATGGTGGAAGAATTGGTTATGCGGAAGGAAGTAGAGAAGGTATTGTTTCTTTAACAGATCAAAATTCAGGTGTTGTTTATAGAGATCCAAAAACAGGAGAACCTCTAACTATAGATGAGTTTTTAAGAAGAGCAGCTGAAGACGAAGCAGAAATTCAATTACTAAAAGAAGGTGAAGAACCAGGATCTCAATTTATTTCAAGACCTGATGATGCACCAAGTATCAGGCTTCCTGAAAAAGGAATAAGATCTCTGGATACGGGAGATTTTGGAAATGAAACTGAAAATATGCGTAATTCTCAAAAACTTAAAAGTGAATATGAAAGTGATCCCTATGTAACTCAACTATTAAAAAAAATAGGAACGGACGCTTTTTTTGGTGGGGAACCTAATCCTACATCTAAGTATAGGGAGTTTGATAAAATGAGTCCGGAATATCAAGATAGAGTAGAAACAAGAAGAGAAAAAGATAGACGTTTTTTTCAACAACCTGGATATGGGGTTCATACAACAAGAGAAATACCTAGATACGATGATTATGGGATGGAAATGAAAGCTGGTGGTGGAAGAATGGGTTATATGATGGGGACGGAAGTACCCATGAGACAAAATCAAGGTGGTATTAGTGAATTAGACTATAGAAAGACTGGTGGTTTTGTTCCCGTTGGTGTAAAAGAGAAGGCAGATGACGTTCCTGCAATGTTATCTAAGAATGAATTTGTATTTACAGCCGATGCAGTAAAAGCAGCGGGTGGTGGAAGTGTTAGTAAAGGGGCTCAAAAGATGTATAAATTAATGAAGTCCTTAGAAGGTAAATTTAAAGGTAAGAAAATGAGAGCATAATATGGCAGAAAATATTACACAAACAAATATAAGTAGACCCGCACCGTACTTAGAAGCAGCTGGTCAAACTATAATGGATTTAACGACCAAGTTAACTGGTCAACCTATTGATACAAGTAAATTTGCTCCACAGATTGCAGGACAAAACGCTCTTACTCAACAAGCACAACAACAAGCAGCGACTCAAGGTGGACTCGGAACTCTAGCTTTTGATCCTACTACCGGTGCTATGACAGGGGTAGGTGCAGGAACGGGTATTTCTGGATACCAACCTTTCTTAGATCAAGCAGCAGCTTATTCTGGACCACAAGCGTACCAACAGTTTATGTCTCCGTATCAACAAGATGTTATTGATACCACTTTATCTCAATACGATATTCAAGCACAAAAAGGAATGCAACCTTTATCAGCTAATCAAGTTAATGCAGGAGCTTTTGGTCAAGGAAGAGGACAAGTTCAACAAGCAGAATATCAAACGCAAAGTGATATGAATAGAGCTTTACTACAAGCACAATTACAACAACAAGGTTATAGTCAAGCTCAGTCCGCAGCGGCTCAAGCGCAACAGCAACAAGCGGGTCTTGCTTCTCTACAACCTTCATTAGCACAATCAGGAATTCAACAATTAGGTGCAGCTGGAACTTCTAACTTAGCGTATCAACAAGCTATTCAAGATGCTCAATCACAAGGAGCACAAACAGCAGCTTACGAACCTTATAATAGATTACAATTCTTATCTGCTACGACGGGAGGATTATTATCTGGCCAACCTCAATCGTACATGTCTCAAGCAAGTACTAACCAACCTGTAGCGAGCCCTTTAAGTTCCGCACTTTCTGGAGCCGCTACTATTTATGGCCTAGGAAGTTTGTATAATAAATAATGACATATAACGTTTTTAAAAGACCCATGTTCAAAAGAGGTGGGACCCCGGCCCATGGAACAGGGATCATGTCTCATGTAGAACCTAGAGTACAAGCAGCGGGTGGGTATTTTCCAAATACAAATTCAGCGGAAAGAGGAGCTATTGGTAGAGGACAACTTATGCAAAATCTTAAAAATCTTGGTAACAGAGGAATAGGAGCTATTGGAAGAGGAGTAGAAACTATTGGAAGAGGAGTAGGTTATGCTCGTGGTTTTGCTGGATTACCTGCTCTAGGAGTAGGAGCAACGACTGCTGGATTAGGAGCAGCCATAGCCGCACCTATAGCGGGATTAGCTTATTTAAATAGACCTGAGAATGAAGCAGAAGCAAATGTTATGAAACAATATGGTCCTGTAGATGAAACATGGACAGAAGATATGCACCAACAATATAATGAAGATAGAAAATCAGCTCGGGAACAAGCTACTACAGAAACAAAAGATGGGGGTTTAGATGTTTATTCTAACGAGGATACGCCTCCACCAAAGGTGCCTGACAAAAAAGCACCTCCCACTGAAAAAGATATAATGTCCGCAGCTAGGTCTGAAATTGAAAATGAAGCTAAATTAATAAAAGATCTTCTTAGAGATGGAGATTACAGTAAAGGAGAAATGGCTTTATTGATTGCAGAATCTTTAGCAACCCCCGGTGGATTTAATAAAAAATTAGAAACAGCTAGAAAACTAGGTGGTGAAATTGCTAAGACTCAAAGAAAAGAAGATAAAGCAATTACTCTTGAAGCATACAAACGATTTAAAGAAAAAGAACGTGAAACTATCAAAGCTGGAAAATTAGGTGATGTAGAAAAAATATTAAACGAAAGAATTAATCTTGGTTTAAAAAATTCTAAAAAAACAAAATCATCTAGTGGTGAAACTTTATATGATGGATTGACAGTAGATCAATACAGAGAAAAAATTATATCTTCTAGATTAGGGGAAGATAAATATAATGAAATGATATCTAGAAATAGAATAAGTCAAGAAGGAACAGAAATTAGTAGAGATATTAAAACAATAAATGAATTACAAGCTAAACAAAAAATAAGTCCATTAAATAAAGAGGACTTAGCTAAACTAATTGCAAAAACAAAGAGGATTAAAGGTTATTCTAAACTACCTGGATTTAGTGCATATGGTATAAGTTTAGATGACCCTGCTTACATTGGGGGATATTCTTCTGGGGGAAGAGTTAACTATGCTGAAGGTGGTATAGATGGTGGTATAGATGGTGGTGAAGATACCGTTGATGAAATAATTACTTCTGAGGTAGCTGCAAATAACAATGAAACAGCCATTAAACCAGTTCAAAAATTATCATATCAAGAATTAAGAGCAAGACTCCCACGAGAAATTACGGATGACGTAGTTGCTTTGATTTCTAATAATGAACAAGCTTTACAAGATTTTGCCTACCTGCAAACTCAACAAGATGTAGGTGGTTTTAATGTTAAATACGGTGTTAATTTAGTATTACCACCGCAAGCATAGGAGGCCCATGGCTCTTTCATTTGAAGAATTAATGCAGCTTTCACAAGCTTCTAATCAAGCGTCCTCTGATGACGAAATCACACCTGTAGTTGGTGGAGAGGTTGGAATTGGTGGTTATATAGGAGACGTGCTAATTACAGGTCCTGCCAAGGGATTAAGTAATGCTGTAAGAGGTTTATTGGAATTGGGAGCTCTTCCGATTGATTATGTTGCAAATACAAATTTATTAAAAGGAATAGACCAAATATTTAGTGAAGGTTTTTTTAAAACTCCTGAAACCAAAACGGCATTAGGTGATATCACTTCTTTTATAACACAATTCGGTGTACCAGGGGGTGCCGCTTTAAAAATAGCCGGTGGTATTTCAAAATTAAAAGGACTTAGTAATATGACTAAGTTATCTGCATTACCTTCCGCAAGTGCTAAAGGAATGGAACTTGCTAAAAGAGCGGGGTATTTTGGAGCTATTGGAGGAGCTTCCGATATTATTGCTTCTACTTCAGAACAAGAAACTTTATCTGATATATTAGGAATCACACAAAAAACAGATGTAAGTGAGTTGGAAGGAAGCGAAAGAGCTTCTGAAACGTTAAAAACAAAATTAAAATTTGGAGCAGAAGGTGCTGTAGTAGGTGGTGCTATTCCTTTATTGCCAACTGCATTGACCTTAGGTGCTAAATATGGAATTATTAAACCACTTCAATATACCGCTCCCATAGCAGGGGGTTTAATTAGGGCTATTGATTATCCAGTGAGTAAAGCTATTAGTGCTATCGTTGGTAAAAATGAAACTAGTTTATTACAGAAAGCTGTTATTAAAACAGGAGCTTTAATGGATGAGGGTTTTAAAAAGACTGGTATTCCCGATATGGATACATGGAGAAACTTACCTACTGAAGGAAGTGTTAAAAATAAAATATTTAATCAACTTGGAAAATGGAAAGATAATTTCACTGACGACAGTGTAATAGGTCCTATTAAAGATGTTCAAAGAAGAGCTTTAGCTAATATAACTAAGGAAGAAAAAACAATTGGAAATTTATTAGATAAAATAGAAGAAACAAATGCTGATATAGTTAGAAATTATAAAGTTAAAATTTATGATTCTGGAGAAACCCTAGCTCACATTCAAGCAGAAAATAACAAAGTATTTAATCTACTTAAGTTGGATAGAAAATCACAACGAGGAGAGTTTAAAGATACTCTTTCAAGTATAGACCAACGAGTTAGAAAAGATGCCTTACGTTTATATAATAAAGTAGATGTAGTTGATAAAAGACTTAAAAATTATGCTACTAGTTTAGATTACAAAGGTCAAAATGCACTTGATTTTAAAACAAAAGTTCAACAAATATTGCCTGGATTCAGAAATGCTTATTTTAAATTTGATCCAACTAAGGAAGCGGGGGCTGTTGATTTTTTTAGAGAAAAATTATTAAAAGAACCTGTTAGATTAAAAGATATAGCTGAGAAAGCAGCAAAAGAAACAGGGGTTTCTTCTGGAGAAAAATATTTATTGGTAGAAAAAAGAATTATCGAGGAACAAGCTAAACAAGATATGTTGTCTTTAAAGAGATGGGCAATTAATTCAGATGCTGCTGGAGATTTAACTACCACCTTTAAAGGGGTGGCTAAAAGAACTGTTGTAGATGCAACTAAGGTTAAACCAGGTGAATCTATTTTAGATAAAAGAATTCAAGATTTATTTTCCGTCCCTAAAGGAAGTCAAATTAGAGATGTTAAAACAGGTAAAATGATTGACGTACCTGTTTCTGATTTAAAAAGATCTGTAATGAATACGGTACTATTTCAATCAGAACAATACATGAATAGAAAAACAGCTGACTATTTATTGGAACAAGGTGTAAAAGATGGATGGTTGGTAAAAGGAGAAATTGATGCAGATGCTAGAAGTATAGGTAAAACTGCTTTGAGACCAGTTACTCTCCCTGGTGGACCCGATGATTTAGTAAAAGAGAGTATGTTGTTTAAAGGTGTAAATGAAGATCGAATTTATGCATTACCAGAAATTGCAAATGCAATTGTAGGAAGTCCTTCTTTTACAGATAATTTATATAAATCTTCTGTTTATAAAGCATTGATGAATTTAAAAGCAGGAGCTCAAGTTAGTAAAACAATTCTTTCTCCTACTACCCAAGTAAGAAACTTTACTACTGCATCTTTTTTTGCATTAGCTAATGGATTGTGGGGAGGTAAGGTTGGGTTTAGAGACGCTTGGAGAATTATATCCAATGATGTTTTAGGATCAGCAAGAGGGAATGTAGAACAGATAGCTAAACTAGAAAATTTAATAAGCAGGGGTATTGTAGATCAAAACATGGTCATAGGAGATATCAAAGCAGTCATGAATAAAGCTAAAACTAATGGGATTAGTTATGAGCAGATGATGGATCTTCCTGCTATGAAAAAATTAACTAGCGTTTATCAAGGAGCAGATAACTATTGGAAAATATATGCGGATGATTTTTATCAGGGAGCCATGAGAACAGCTATGGGTAATCCAGATGATATTATTGCAATGACTAAAAGTATAGATCCTAAAGTAAAAGCACAAGGTCTGGTTAAGCAAGCTGATTTTGAAAAACAAGTTAAGGATTACTATAAAGATATATTAAAAAAAGAATTTAAAACAGAAGATATTTTTGCAGAGGGTGGGTATCGTAAAAAAAATATAAAAGACATGTTAGAAGAAATGTCCGCAGAAATTGTTACTAATACCATGCCTACTTATAGTAAAGTTCCTGACATAATTAAAATGATAAGAAATTTACCTTTAGGTAATTTTATAGCGTTCCCTGCCGAGATACTAAGAACTACTGCTAATATTGTATCTTTTGGTGCTAGAGAACTTACTAGTTCTAATCCGTTAATTAGACAGATGGGTGCAAAAAGATTAATGGGTGTCACTACTGTATTGGGAGGAGCTGGAACTGCAATACAAAAAACAGCGGAACATTTAACGGGAGTCTCGCCGGATCAAATGGAATCGTACCAAAGATCTTTTGCAGCTCCTTACCAACAAAATTCTACTTTGATTCCATTAAGCAAGCCGGATTCAAATGGTGTTTTTAAATATTTTAATTATTCTTTTTCAAATCCATATGATTCTTTAGTAACACCTGTGAACGCTATTTTTAGACATTTTGCAGATGGTACATTAAATAAAGACTCCGTAGATACTATTGTTATGAACTCTTTATTTGGTGGATCATTAGGGGGAAAAGGTAGGAAGGGAGCTCTTACTGAATTTTTATCTCCTTTTGTAGCTGAATCTATTGGTACCGAAAGAGTTACAGATGTAATTCCTTATGGAAGAGGTGGAAAAACTACTTCTGGAAAAACTATTTATTATGAAAACGATGAACCAGGGGTAAAAATTTCTAAAAGTATTGAACATGTATTAGGTGGATTAACCCCTGGTGCTGTTACTTCTGCTACTAGAGTATGGCAAGGTGCTACACAAAAATTTACAGATTCTGGTACTATGAGAGACGGGGCAACTGAATTAACGGCTTTAATGTCTGGTGTAAGGGTAGATGAAGCTAAACCATTAACTAGTATGCCTTTTATTATTAATTCATTCCAAAGAGATGGACAAAATATCAACAGCAAATTTTCTAGTTCTATATACAACGCAGCAAATAGTCCTGAAGCAAAGTTGTCCGCTTATAAACAATTTCTATTAGAAAGCTACACTAGTCAAAATAGAATGTTTACTACGCTCAAAGATGCAACTTCTTTAGGTATAAATGAGGGAGATATACAAGATTTATTGGAACCTAGATTGACTAAATCTACAGCTAGAGATTTGGTAGACGGAACTTTTAAAGTGCGTTCTGTAAATCGAAAAGGTTTTGATAGTTTAATTGAACGATTGGATAAAGAAAACCCTATAGCTGCTGCTAAATTTGAAAACCAAATAGATAATGTCTTGGAAATAATTGATAATTTACAATATGAGTTAGGTGACTTTAGTTTAGGAAGCCCTTTAGAAAATCTTGAATTATCTATAGATAAAATACTAACACCTGGAGTAAACCAAGCTAGAAGATTAATTAGACCTGTTGCCCCTGCATCAGGGACCGCGGCACCTAGAGTACAATTACCTTCTCAGGTTACAGGAGATTCTGTAAATCCACAAGTAGTAGCAACAGCGCCTCAAGCTCAGGTAACACAAAATTTAGCTAGTCTTCCTTTGGGAGAAAGATACAATATATTATTTGGATAATAAACTATGGCAACATTTAACGAAATATATAACAACTATTTAAGCGGGGTGCAAAGTATTGCACCTATAAGTGGACAACAAGGAATCACGAGTCTTGCAACACCTATTGCTCCTAATATAAATGCTACAGATACTTCTCCCACTAGTACAACCACATCTGCACCCACATCTGCACCCACATCTGCACCCACAACAATGAATGCACCTTTTACTAGTTCCTATTCTATGACTCCCATGGATGCAGTAATGGCGGCAATGAATCCTATTGGGGGACTTGCAACAATGGCAGCACAAAATTATGGCTATCCAAGCCTTGGTTATGCACTTGGAGCCATGACTGGGTTGGGACCCGGTGGAGCAGGGGGTGGTTATGGAGCATCTAATACTTCAGGTGCAGTGGATACCGGAGATTTAGGATCAGAAGTAGCTAATGATGCGGCCAATGCATCCGCGTCTGGAGGGGGGGATAACTCAAATGCAAGTGACCCTGGAGGATCAGATTCCATGGGTTCTTTTGCGAAGGGTGGAAGAGTTTCTTATTTACAAGGGGGTCTAGTTAGTTTATTAGGGAATTATTATGGCAAACGGTAAAACACCAAAAACAACGGGAGAGCATTTAGTAGCTCTATATGGACATGTTACAGGTTTAAAAAAAGATATTAACATTATTAAAACAAACCATTTGAAACACATGGGTTGTTCTATTTCTAAAATAGAAAAAAAAGTAGAAAGTACAGAAGGTAAAATAAACAAACTTTTATACATTTTGATAGCTGGATTATTGGCTGCAGTTCTTGCAATTTTTAAATCTACTGGCAACTAACGGAGAACGAGATGGCTGGCGAAGTATTGGTTCATAAACATTTAATCATTCGCGCTGAAGCAGTAAGTCCCCCAATGGATGTTGCATTCCTAACTAATTGGTTGGGAGATTTTATTAAATCTATCAACATGAAAGTTTTAATGGGTCCTTATGTTGTTTATCATGACGTGCCAGGTAATCGTGGGATTACGGGAGCAGCCATTATTGAAACATCTCATATTGTTATGCATGTTTGGGATGAGCCCTCTCCAGCAATAATGCAATTTGATGTATATTCTTGTGGGGCATTTGATCCCGAGACTATTTGCAAAAAAATTACAAAAGATTTTGAAGTTATTAAAATAGACTATAAATTTTTAGATAGAGAAAATAACTTAACAGATATTGGTGGTGGAACCATTAAACCATTATCAAATTACAATGAAAAAATAAAAGAACAGGCAGAAAAAATATTATTTAATAATAGAAAAGAAGTAGACATCAATACCAATGGATCTGGATACACTATCAAAGAGGGATCCAACAAAGGAAAAACATTGGGTCACACACCAATTCCGACTAAATATCTTTAAAAAGTCTTCCATATCTCAACGTAGACACGCAAGATGAATAGGGTTGACTATCTCTATAGCCAATCTTTCATGTCTTCATTCATAATTTCGTTAGCAATATTCATTTTTTTTATTAACGCTTGTACAATTTTTTCATCTACTGTATCTTCAGCAATAATATCAATATAAGTCATTTTTCTTGATTGTCCTGCTCTATTGATTCTAGCTTCTGATTGAGTCCTCTTCTCTAAGTCATAACCATTAGAATAATAAATCATTACATTAGCTTCTGTTAAGGTTATTCCATAGCCACCTGTTTGAGGTGTTCCAATTAAAAACCGGACCGGACTGTTGGGGTCCTGTAATTTTTTAATATTGCCTTGGCGTAGTTCAAAAGGGGTTTCACCATAGTAAGTAACATAAGAATCTTTCCCATATTCTTTTTCTATGGCTGCCACAATGGCTTTGATGTCATGTTTATAATGAGCCCATATCACAGCTTTGTTTTCTACTTCTTTTAAAATATCCATTAGGGTAGTTAGCCGTTCATTCTTAATATCTTTTATAGTTCCATCATCAGCAGTAAAATGACCACAGGTAATTTGATGCAGTCTCATTAATTGAACTAGAGCGGTAGCCGTCGTCATTAGTTTTCCATCTAATTGTGCTAAAGCAATTTGTTTCATTTGATAATATACTTTCTGTTGTTCAGGAGATAACTGAATTATTCTTTTCATAAAAGTATAATCCGGTAAATCTAAACAATCTTCTTTTAATACCCGGTAAGAAAATTTTTCTATTCTTTCCGATAGTTCGGCCAAGTTTTTATAACCAACTACTATTTGAATAGAACGACCTCCAAAATTTGCAGATTTCATTACTGCATACCTAGTTCTAAAGGCATAATAGGAAGTGAAATCCAATAGACCGTCGTCTAAAAACTCACATTGTTTATATAAATCTAAAGGTGATTTAGTTACAGGAGATCCTGTTAATATTCTTCGGTACTTAGCATGTTTACCCAATCCAACAATTGCTTTAGTTCTTTTAGCTTCTGGATTTTTAATGGTAGTAGATTCATCTATAGCCATCAATGTATTGTGGCAACTTAGAAATTTAGCTGCAAACTTTAAACCTTTTTCACTAGAAAAAGATTCTACATTCATAATAAGAATATGAAGTTTTTCTGTAGATTCAAATAATTTATTGAGTTCCGTTTGTTGTTTTTTATTAATTGTGGCGCGCCATAATACTACATCTTTCTCTACATGAGTAGCCATATGATTTGGTATTTCTAAATCAAACCAGTTTCGATAAACTCCTTTTGGTGCTATAATCAATGCCCCATTTATTTTACCTTTATCATAGAGCATGGAGATGTTATCAACAAGAATTTTAGATTTACCCGTGCCCATCTCGCAAAAATATGCAAATGCTTCTTTGTTCCACGACTTTTCCAATGCAGTAATTTGATGTGCATAGGGCTTAGTTTTAAACTTATAATCCATAATAATATTCTTCTTTCTAATTGACAGTATATTCAAAAATTGTATAGATTGTCAAGTACTTATTTTTTACCTTTTTTTCTATTATCGAGACTCCATAAAGGTTGTAAATTTTTATAATTAAAACAAAGTAGTTGTTGTTTTTCTTTCGTTAAATCAAACTTATAACAGGGTTTAATATGGTCTATTTCCCACTTACCATAATTTTCTCTGTCCATCCCTTCAGTAAATTTTAATTCTAAATAACTCCACAAAAATTCCATATTAGGTACCCCTAAAAGTTGTAGTGTTCTTTTAGTTTTTTTAACACCTATATTATGTAGAGCAGAATTAACTCTTCTTCTACAATTATCTAATATTCTAAATCCAGGGTCTATTTGTCTTCTTTTTCTTTTATAAATAACTTTTAAAGGTATTAATCTTTTTCTATTTTTTGCCCACCATGCCTTATCGTATTCTGCTTTGCTCTTCTTATATAGCGGATCTTTGTTTCTTTCTACTCCCCTTTTTATAAGTTTTGCTCTATTTTTAATATAGTAAGCTTTATCATATTCTGATTTTTTTATTGCACTCATTTCCATACTTGACAATCTATACAATAAACCGTATTTAGTTGTCAAGCGAAAGTATGGAAAATACAGTTTACGTTATTCAAGAATTACCAGGAACTAAATCTGGTGCTCCTAAATTTAATATTATGGGTGCACAGAAGTATGGAAAAATTGTCACACTTCTTCCAGAATTCTCTCAAATTATTTTATCCCCTGGACCCCTTATTTTTAAATTAAGAAAATTATTAAGAGATTATAAAGAAACAGATCATTTGTTATTAACAGGGGATCCAGCAATTATTGGGGTGGCGTGCGCAATTGTCGCAGATGTAACTGGTGGTAGATTTAATTTATTAAAGTGGGATAGACAAGAAAAGACATATTATCCTATAGAAATTAATTTATATGAAAAAGGAAAGATTGAAGATTAAGCTTGACATCAGCTTTTATGTAATTATATATACACACACATTACTAACCCAGAAAGAAAGGAAATAAGTTATGAGTATAAATTTTGAGGAAGATAAAAAAGAAGTTTTAGAGATGTCTACGGACAACGATAAAAAATCTTTATCTGATCAAGTAGAAAAGTTAAAGAATTTGGAGGACCATATTCTTGCTAAAGAAGAAGAATTAAAAACTCTTAAGCAGCAAGCAGATGTTGTCTCTGGTGAAGTAATTCCTACCATGATGTTGGAATTAAATATCTCTACATTAAAATTAGCAGACGGTTCGGCTGTAGAAGTCAAACCCGTCTACGGTGCTTCTATCTCAGCAGAGAAAAAAGAAGAAGCATTTGAATGGCTTCGTAGTAACGGCTTGGGTGATCTTATTAAAAATGAGATCATTGTTTCTTTTGGCCGAAACGAAGATAACAAGGCAATAGCGTATGCTACCCTTGCACAAGGTCAAGGATTTCAACCATCCCAGAAATTAAAGGTTGAACCCATGACACTTAAAGCACTGGTCCGTGAGCGTCTCGAATCTGGTAAAGAGATGCCCACGGAACTATTTAATGTGTTCGCAGGAAACCGAACCAAAATAACAAGGAAACAATAACAATGGAAAAGGAAACAAGAACCATGCAACAAGGAACGACAGAGAAGAAGACTGAGGTAGCTGTTAAAGCTGCAGCAGGTGCATTGTCTACAATATCTTTTGAAGATGATGCAAATCAAGGATTAAATAATCTAAGTCATGAAGACTTAGCATTACCTTTCTTGAAAGTTTTGGGACAGTTATCTCCGGAAATAAATAAAAGAGATGGAAAATATGTTCAAGGTGCAGAACCTGGAATGATTTTCAATACTGTTACCAAGGAACTATTTGATGGTGAAAAAGGAATTGATGTAATTCCATGTCACTACAAATTGGAATATGTTGAATGGCAAGAAAGAGGTGAAGGGGGAGGTGCTCCAGTAGCAATACATCCATCCTCTAGTGATATCCTATCACAAACAAAAAGAGACGCATCTTGGAAAGATAGATTACCTAATGGTAACTATATTGAAAAGACAGCTAGTCATTTTTTAATTGTGAATGGTAACTCGCCTTCTTCGGCGCTACTTACTATGAAATCTACTCAATTAAAAATTAGTAGGAAATGGAATAGTATGATGGCTAGTATCAAATTAAAAGGTACTAATGGTTTATATACTCCGGCTTCTTTTAGCCATGTGTATAAATTAAAAACAGTTCAGCTATCCAATGACAAAGGAACATGGTTTGGTTGGGAAGTTAATTTAGTAGGCCCCGTTCAAGATGTAGCATTGTATCAACAATCTAAATCTTTTTCTGAGAGCGTTTCTAAAGGAAACGTTCTAGCGAAACATGGTGAGCCCACAAATAATAAAAATGGTAAGGATTCAGAAGCACACTTCTAAGTCTTTTAAGTAACTATGGGCGGTGTATACCGCCCATATAAATTATATTGTGAGGAAAACATGGAAAGAAAGTTTATAGAGTTTTTTACTGGGTTGGATAGAAATTTTGGCTATTGTGATTTAAGTAATGCTAAAGTTAATTCAGAGACAGGTAAATTAGAGATACCCAATAAAGATTATGGTTGGAAAGGCAGACCTATTGAGGATGCTGATTATATAAAACATTTAGAGGGAACCGTATCTATCGGCATACAACCTTGTAATGATGATGGTGAAGTCATTTTTGGTGCAATAGACGTAGATGTTTATAAAAATTTTGATATTAAAAAATTACTAAAGACCATTCAAGATTTAGACATACCTGTTATACCTGTTAAATCTAAAAGTGGTGGTATACATCTATACGTACATTTTGTAAACTATGTGAATGCATCTTTTGCAAGAGAATTTTTAAAAAATTTATTATACACACTTAAGTTAGATCCTAAGACAGAGATTTATCCAAAACAAACTACAGTAGAGGGTAGAGTAGGTAACTTTATCAACATTCCTTATTTTGGAAAAAAGGAAAGAGTAGCTATTAATCCAGAAACAGGAGACGAATTTACCTTTGATCAATATATATCCGTAGTAGAAGCTAATAGAAAAACAGACAAAGAACTAAAAGATTTTGTACTAAAGTTAACTAATTCTGAATTAACAGGTGGCCCAGAAGAATTTATAGATGGACCTCCATGTTTGCAACAATTGGCAAAAGAAAAACTAGAAGATGGTAGAGATAGATTTCTTTATAACTATATGGTGTTTGCTAAAAAGAAATACCCCGATGGTTGGGAAGATAAAGTTAGGTATGCTGCTAGAGAATATTTTAAAAACGATGGTAAATGGGATGATAAAAAAGTAGAGCAGAAAATAAAGAGTTGGGGTCAAACAGAATCCGGTTACACATGTGAAGACGGTGTTATTACTGGACATTGTATGGAACCTCTTTGTTATAAGAGAAAATTTGGTAAGGCAACTGATAATGTAATGGAATGGCCTACCCTTTCTAGTTTAACTAAAATTAATTTTGATGAACCAGAGTTTGAGTTAACAGTTCTCCATAGAGATAAAAGTGGTGATGAAAAATCAGAACAGATGTCTTTCAAAAAGGGGGATGCTTTCTTAGTACAAGTTGATTTTAGGAAACAAGTTGCGACTCAGTTGGGTATTTTTTTACCTAAAATTAAAGATAAGGATTATTCTTTAATTATGAAAGTATTATTTGATGGTATTGAAAGTCAAAAACCACCCACAGGTACTACTAATAAGGAGAAATTATTTAGATATGTTCGAGAATATATCCATCAAATACCTGCAACCAGTCACGCATCTTTTGCAAGTGGTGCTACCTTGGTTAAGGAAGACAAGGGGGCAGACAAAGCTTATTTTGTATATGAACGTTTCTATGATTTTTTAAGAAGAAAAGATTGGAGAGTAGAAGATGGTAAGACAGGATCGTGGATTAAAAAATGGTTTAAGGGTGAGTTTGGTAAAAGAACAAGATATCCAAAATCAGAAACTCAAAAACATTCTAATCCACAGGTAGATTGTATGAGCGTTCCTATGGAGTTGTTTAAAAAAGAAAATGCTCCCGATGAATTGATTGAAATGCTAAACAAAGATGACATTATATAATGATTTATAAAGTGTTTGGTCCTCCAGGTACAGGTAAAACTACTCATTTAATTGAGAAGGCAAATGGTTACATTAAGGAAGGAGCTTCTTTAGATGAAATAGGTTATTTTGCTTTTACTAAAAAAGCTGCAACAGAAGCCAAAAATAGAATGCCCTTTGAAAAAAAGAAACTTAAATATTTTCAAACATTACATTCATTAGCTTTTCATACGTTGGGTCTTAAGGAAGAGAACGTTATGCAGCCTTATCACTATGAGGACTTAGGTAAGCTTTTAAATATAAGAGTAAAATTTGAAAGCAATGATCAAGAATCTTTTTATTTAACCTGTGATAATTTGTATTATCAATTAATAGGTAGAGCAAAGAATAAAGATATATCCGTTAGAGCAGAGTATTGTACGGGGGAGTATCCAAGGGAAGAAATAGATTGGGACACGTTAAATCACATTAACATTAACTTAGACCAATATAAAAAGAAGAACAGTTTAATAGATTTTAATGACATGATTTATATGTTTATTAAAGAAGAAGAAAAATGTCCTAAGTTCAAAGCTATCTTTATAGATGAAGCTCAGGATTTATCTCCTATCCAATGGAGGATGTTTGATATTTTACGAAAAAAATCAGATGATATTTATTTAGCGGGGGATGACGATCAAGCTATTTATGCTTGGGCGGGAGCAGATGTAGATAGGTTTATAGATGAGAAAGCAGATGATGAACAGGTACTAGAGCAGTCTAGAAGGATCCCTAAAGCAGTGCAGGAACTATCCGAAATTGTTTTAAACAGAATAGAAGGTAAGAGAAAGACTAAAAAATATTTACCCAGAGATGAGGAGGGGTCGGTAGAGAAAATATTTAATTTAGATCAAATAGATTTACATACGGGTAACTGGTTAATTTTAGCTAGAACAGGGAGTAGGCTTTTGGAAATTATGGATTTATTAAAAGAAAAAGGAATTTACTACCAAACTAAAAAAGGAAAAAGTTTTAAGGTTAGTTTATATAAATGTATTCTTAATTACGAAAGAGCTAAGACAACTCCTTTAACAGAATCAGAGTTATCCGATGTGAAAGAATACACAGGAAAGGATGTAATTAATCCAGAAATACCTTGGTTTGAGGCTTTTGAGAAGGCTCCACAAGATGAAATTCAATACATACGATTAATGTTATCTAATCGTGAAAAATTATCTCTGGATGCAAGGGTACGGTTGTCAACTATTCATGCTGCAAAAGGTGGTGAGGAGGACAATGTTATTCTTATCTTGGATAATGCTAGAAAAATAAGAAGAGCGGTACAAGATAGTCTCAGTAAAAGAGATGAAGAACATCGTGTGTGGTATGTGGCTATTACACGAGCAAAACAAAAACTCTATTTACATAGAGCAAAAATAGAAAGGAATGGGTATCAATTATGACAACTAAAGAAGATTTGGAAAGATTATTTCCAACAACTAGGCAGGAAGGTGGAAATCATTATTCTAAGCATAAAATTCAACCCTATACTTTTATTACTGCGAATGACTTGAGTTTCTTTCAGGGAAATGTTATCAAGTACGTGGTTCGTTATAAAGATAAAAACGGAGTTGAAGATTTAAAAAAAGTAATTCATTATTGTGAATTAGAAATAGAAAGGTTAAAAAATGCAGATAGATTATAGTGAAATGTTAACTTATGATTTAGGTTTTATTACCTGCGTCTGTGTTATTACTTTTATAATTATGAGGTTGATATAATGAAAGTACCTTTATTCGTAGCACAGACAGAATGGATAGAACCGGAAGAGTATCCTGATTTACGATCTTATGATGAAATTGCTATTGACTTAGAGACAAGAGATCCTGATTTAAAATCTAAAGGATCCGGGGCCGTAATTGGTAATGGAGAAGTTGTAGGTATTGCGGTTGCTGTACCAGGAAGAAAGTTTTATTTTCCCATTGCTCACGGATCAGGGCCCAACATGGATCGCAAGAAAACTTTAGAATGGTTCACGGATATATGTGCATCCCCTGCTTTAAAAATATTTCATAATGCTATGTATGATGTATGTTGGATACGTAGTTTAGGTATAAAAATCAATGGTTTAATCGTGGATACTATGATTGCGGCTTCTTTAGTAGATGAGAATAGATTTCAATATTCTTTAAATGCTTTGGGTTGGGATTATCTAGGTCATGGTAAAAGCGAAGGAGCTTTGAATGAGGAAGCTAAGTCTAGAGGGTTAGATCCTAAAGCGGATATGTGGCAATTACCGGCGATGTATGTGGGAGCCTATGCAGAAAAAGATGCGGAACTTACTTTAGAACTTTGGCAGATGATGAAGAAAGAGATTATTCATCAAGATATAGAATCCATTTTTAATCTAGAGACAGATTTATTCCCGTGTCTGGTAGACATGAAATTTAAAGGCGTGAGAGTAGATATTGAAAGAGCTCACAAATTGAAAGAACAGTTATCCAAACAAGAAGAAGTATTACTGCTAGAAGTGCAAAAACAAACGGGAATAGAACCTCAAATATGGGCAGCACGATCCATTGCCAAAATCTTTGACAAGTTGAGTTTAACTTATGCCAAAACTGAAAAAACAAATGCACCCTCCTTTACTAAAAATGAATTACAGGAACATAAACATCCTGTAGTACAAATGATAGCAAAAGCCAGGGAGATAAACAAGGCTCATACTACTTTTATTGACACTATTATTAGACATGAACATAAAGGTAGAATCCATGCGGATATTAATCAAATAAGATCCGACCAAGGGGGAACAGTTACAGGTAGGTTTAGTTACTCTAATCCTAATCTACAACAACTTCCAGCTAGGAATAAAGAGTTGGGACCTATGATCCGTTCCTTATTTTTACCAGAAAAAGGTTGCACCTGGGGTTGTTTCGATTACTCACAACAAGAACCAAGATTAGTTGCACACTATGCTTCCCTTTATAAATTTCCTTCGGTGCATGAAGTAATAGAGGAATATAATAATGATTCTTCTACAGACTTTCACCAAATGGTAGCAGAGATGGCAGAGATTCCTAGATCACAAGCTAAGACTATTAACTTAGGTTTGTTTTATGGAATGGGTAAAACTAAATTACAGGCTGAACTCGGTGTGTCTAAAGATAAGGCTTCGGAATTATTTGAACAGTATCATGCAAAAGTTCCTTTCGTAAAACAATTAATTAATGCTGCATCTAATAGAGCCCAGGAACGTGGTCAAATACGAACGTTACTAGGTAGACTATGCAGGTTTCATTTATGGGAACCTAACAGCTTTGGGATGCACAAAGCGTTGACACATGAAGAGGCACTCCAGGAACACGGACCAGGGATCAAAAGAGCTTATACTTACAAAGCTTTAAATAAATTGATTCAAGGTAGTGCAGCAGACATGACTAAACAAGCGATGGTGAATTTATATAAAGAAGGAATTGTAGCACATATCCAAATCCACGATGAATTAGATATATCTGTAGAATCTCCAGAACATGCTGAAAAAATAACAAAGATTATGGAAAATGCGGTTAAGCTAGAGGTCCCAAACAAGGTCGATTATGAATCTGGTGAAACATGGGGAGATATATTTGATTAAATTATGGCATATCTTAATTCAAATATACCACCACTGTATTGTTCCGTTAGGAAAGAGTATCTTTATGATCTTAAAAATCATCATGAAGAAAGTGAGGAGTGTGTGGTCTTCGGGTTTGCATCAATCTCCGGCAAAGCCATCTTGTTTCACGCCTTATTACCAAACGGTGCGGTATACTATCGCCTGCCTATCTCGGCGTTTTTCCAAAAACGTTTTTCTAGATCCGAAGTGCCCGATATGTCAGTTGACTCGTTACAATTGTGGAACTGTTTTAGTTACTATCCTGCTGTTACTACTTTTGATTTTTTAAGTGGCCAACGTGGAAAATTTATGAGTAAAGATAAAAAATTATATCACGGAGAATATTTATTTACTATTGATTGGGCCCATCCAGATTCCAATATTTTGGATACAGAACATTCTGAAATTCCTCACGAACATAAGTGTGCACACATTTTGGCTCTCGATAACGGTAATTATGCAGCTCAGCCTAATAATCGTATTCTGTGGAACATTCCTAGTTTTACTACTAGTGACGCTAAACCGGACTACAAGGTCCAAACTACGACTTGGAACGTAGAGAACAAAGACTGGAAAACAGATGACACTAATGATATGTTTTATGATATAAAAAAATAATGAAACTTTCAGCAAATTTTCAATTAAGTGAGTTAGTTAAATCTCAAGTAGCTGAGCGAAAAGGTATATCTAACAACCCTTCACCTGCCCACATAGATAATTTAAAGGCACTCTGTGTCAATGTATTGCAACCCATTCGATCTCATTTTGATTCTCCTGTTCTTATTTCTTCTGGATATCGTTCAGGTGAATTAAATATTGCCATTGGCAGCTCTATTAAATCACAACACATCGAAGGTAAGGCAGCAGACATAGAGGTAGCCGGGGTAGACAACAAAGAATTAGCAGAGTGGATCAGAGATAACTTAGAATTTGATCAACTTATTTTAGAATTTTATAGAGATGGAGAACCTGACAGTGGCTGGGTACACGTGTCTTGGAGTTCTGGCGAGAACCGAAATCAAACATTAAAGGCTTTACGAAATGAAGACGGTAAAGTAGTGTATAAACCATGGTAAATATAAAAAAAGCTAAGAAAAAAGAGTATTTAAAACAATATTAT
>Ga0222670_1000369_pt1 | contig 19624 bp, 10 predicted proteins | sample AntAcemetagen732_FD_181148 | JGI IMG/M metagenome (GOLD analysis project Ga0222670, IMG submission 181148) | Saline water microbial communities from Ace Lake, Antarctica - #732 | ecosystem: Environmental > Aquatic > Non-marine Saline and Alkaline > Saline | place: Antarctica: Ace Lake... | reverse complement strand
ACCTCTCTCTTTATTGATTGGCATGGACTACACCAGTCTGCCGTATATTTGAAAATCATTACCCCTCTATTTTCTTTCAACAACTGTAAAAAATAATTTCTATCTCCTTCATATTGGTAAGCCATTTCTTACAATATTATATAGTTTAATCTTTATGTCTAATTTCGCAAAATAGTATTTCATCAATATGATACATCTAAGTGATATGTGGTGTATTACTAGAAAAATTGATAGTTATATTGTGTAAGAAGAAAATACAAGGTATAGGCATATTATGTATTGTTCTATTCTAAAGAATAATCCGTTACGATTGTATGATGTTACTATGCGTCACGGATTACAGTCTATTTCGAAAATATATAGCTCTCAAGAAAAATTACAAATGATAGAAAATATCATAATCAAAAAAAAACCAGATGCTATTGAAATCGGTTCGTTTGTCTCGCCAAAACTAATCCCACAATTAGCTAACTCGTTGGAATTATTTAGAGAAGCAAATTCTGTTATGTATACCAATAAACCACTTGATATCTTTGTAGTTACACCCACAATAAAAAGCGTTGAATTAGCTGCTAAACACGACGTGCTCAATTATTCATTTGTCACTTCCTTATCCAATCCATATCAACAAAAAATCAATAACAAAACCATACACGAAACTAAAGAGGATATTACACATATGATAAATACTATTGATAACAGTTGTGACGAAAAAAAGATAAAACTGTATGTTTCATGTTTTAGTTACTGTCCAATCATTGGTAAATTGAACAACGACATGATTGTAAATGAAGTTGTCACTTATTATCACAAATATAATACAATTCATGACATATGTCTAACTGATACCTGTGGTTCATTACAATTCAATGATTTCAAATATATTATTGACCGCCTTGATGAAAACAATGTAGAATTCAATAGATTTAGTCTTCATTTACAAAAACAATATAATCATCAAAATATTAAAAATATTATCTGTTATGCGATGAAAATAGGTATTTCAAGTTTCAATGTATCTAATATTTCTAGTATAGACCTGTCTAATATGTCTAATACGTCTAATATGTCTAATATGTCTACATATGAAATGGCAGGTAATATAGAATATGACAATATATATGAATGTCTTTAGAACAACTACTTTTGCTTGAACCTATACACGCGCCCTTTTCTGTATTTTTCACTTCGGGCACGCTTTATTTGTTTTTTTGTCAGTTCATCAAATGTTTTTGGCGTTTTTTTCGTAATACGTAGAGATGGTCTATACACATCATTTTTGTTCTTGTATCCCACTTCACCTCGCTGGTTCGTCCATTTCTCAGCAAACCATCTAGACAAACCACGTTTTTTCGTCTTGGTTCCCTTGTATGGTTTCGCTCGTTCACCGTATTTTTGTGTAAATTGTTTTTTGTATTCTTTTACTACTTTACCGCTTCTATAAGCACTATGTTGTGGTTGCTCTTTGTAAACACGCTTCTTTATTTTACTATATAATTTACTATCAACCGGTTCTGACATATGACCCTATAGAATTATATAATATTTTATTTTTTGTCTACCGTGTCTGCCTGGTCTGCCGACGGCTAAAGTATATGCGGTTTTGGAATAGTATACATTCTTCCAAAGGTTTACTCATTCATTTACTATCTTTTCTAGTTCGCCAAGATTTATCTCAGGAAAATCCACATGACATTCCCAAAAATATTTACAATATGCCCATTTATATTCATAATCCGTCCCATATATTTCACTACATTGTTGTAGCAACTTATTTTCTATTCGTTTGGGTAATAAATATAAACTTTTCTTGGGCAATACATAACTAAGCTGAACCACGTCTGTTACCGGATTAGATGGCTGTTGTTCCAGCAATTCTGTATCAAAATAAGGCACGTATTTCAATAAATCCTGTAATATCGGCGGATAATGATATTTATAGGCCCATCTCCAGTCTACACAACCCACACTATAATACTTCCACGTCCATTCCAATCCTTCCAAATAATTCAAACTAATCTTCTTCCTCCATTCATCGTCAATGTCTACATCAAACAACATATCATAATACCGCGATTCCCAAAACTTGTCATTCGGATTAATATATTTTTCCACTTCTCGTTCTTTTGATGGAGCATGAAGCATCTCTTTGTCGAAACGACTCGTATTTTCATCAAAATGAGGTGGTCGTTTTTCTTGTTTATTCCGCTTGGCATAATCTGCTTGAATATACGATTCCTCGTGCTCCGATAATTCCTTGATTAATAGTCGAAAGTTCTTCCACACTATTTTTCCATCAACGATGATATTTTTCTTACTATTTCCCAATACATTTCGATATGTTTCCATCAAAATGTCCATACCGCCAGTTCGCAAATTAAGCGCCGGAAAATGGGGTAAAAAATCGTTTCCTAACATGAAGCATAAAAATATGTAGTCAAACACGCGATTCCTCTCTACATCCGTTGTCGGAGACACATCATTATTCAAGTAGAATACCAATTGGTTTTTAAATTCAGGTATGTCTATTACATACATGTAATTTGGATCTAGTGAATTGTCAATGCTTTTTATAAAATCCGGCGTTTCACGAAATAAATACATATTTTCACAATATTGAAGATTGTTTATCGTCAGCATAATTAAATCAGCATCTAGACCGTAAATAACACTTTTCATATTCTTCACGTCCTCGGTATGTTCGCGAATATGGTCAAAAATTTTATGCTCACCCTCTCCCGGAAAATCGCTCCCACTAATGATAACTTGATTCACATTAAAAGACGATGGTTTGCGAAAATGATAACGCACTTGAAGATTTAACTTATTCATAAAATCAGTCCCGGGCGTAATCGCAGTACTATCCCACGCTGGCTTGTCAGACGGATCATATTGTCCCATAAACCATGACTTGTATCGTCTGTTTTTCTGTTGATTTAATTTCGCCACGGGTGCCACACCATCAAACGCTACATACACCAGATGTGTAGGACAAATTTGCTGTATATAAGTTTCAATCTTTTTACATACAGCATTAATTAGTTTTCGTTCGAATTCATCATTGTTCCCACTATATTCTATTTCCCGCATCGAGTCATATATTACCGAATTACTATCCAAATACAACTGATTTACTATGAAATTATTTTGAAACTTCTTTACTATATTTGGATAATTTTTTATAATGTATGAGAAGTAAGCTGGTATGCCCATTACATACTATAATACTGTTTTTTTAAACCACTTTGGAAATCATTAAGTTTAGCGATACATTTAGGATAAAGATAATCAAATCGACAATTAATTTAAATGAAAATTTTAAAATCGATAAATATATTAATGAAAAATATTGTTATTCCTCAAAATACCGGTGACGCAGCAGGTAAATCGGGAATATCGCCAAATGTAGATGAAAAGGCTTTGCTCGATGACCAAATTCAGTATTTCCATAATTTAGTCCAGAGCACTTTGTTGTCTATTCAAAAATACAAGCATTTGGATATTCTTGGCGCAAATGAATTAAACCAGTCTACGCAAATCTTAGAAAAAATCTACCTCGAATTATCAAACAATCGACTTTTGCTAAAAAATAAAACCAATTATTCTAAGATTAAAATGAATTTAGAGACAATTCGTTCCGACCTAAATAATGCTTTTAAGTTATATGGAACGGAAAACGTGCACGATTTATTAAATGTTGCCTTCGGAGACGATTATTTATCTACCGTTCAATGGGATAGAAATAAGTATGCCATTTTGGAAAAACACTTTCATCCTATTCATTTTAAAATTATGCCTTGGAAAACAGACCGACCTTCTGTCGCAAATAATTTCATTGAAAAGAATAAAATAGTGGATGATGTCGTCATTCTCGAGAAATCTGCCAACTTGGATTGTTTCGATTTATGTAGAACAAATGATACTTTTCAAGCAAAGGTATATGGCATCAAAGTAGCCTTTCATAACCAAAAAGAGAAAAAAACTATCGTTGCCTCTGGTTTAGTAGATGACTTATTAATCACTTGTATAGACAATGATTACTTGAATTCTAAATTAGAATCATTAATTAAAGAATCGCCGTCTCATACAAATTACGAGGTCAACACTTTCCAACGGTTTATCCATTCTATTACATTAAAAGAATTACTCGTATATTCGACCGATGAATTAATCAAAAAATACCAAGGATATATTAGTCAAATTGTCCTTATCAAACAAAAACCGGTCTCTCAAGTCGTGAAGGAATTTATGAATAGCGACTTATATGGACAACGAAATACATTGATTCAATTGTTATTGAAATCAGATGAACACGAGTATCAGTATTTGGCCTATTTATTGTATGATTTATTATCAAACGATAACAATGGTAATATCGATACTAGCGAACAAACATTATTATTTGATAGCTTACCATGGAAAATCAAAAGTTTTTTTAAAGAGGCGATGAAACAAACGATTACGTATACAAATACTTTGTCCAATTTTGATAATAGCAAGATTCCTCTTGAACAGCAAATATGCTTGATGAAGGCGCCTGATTCGGTTAAAGAAAAGGCAATGAATAAGTTGAAAGAAGTGAAATCCAAAACCGATGATACCGGCTCAAAGGCACGAAGTTATTTGGATGGATTGTTAAAAATTCCATTTGGTATTTACAAACAAGAATGGATTTTGACTGTCATGGATAGCATAAAATGCGTCTTTAAAAAATTATTGGAAAAGGTATCTAAAATGGATTCCAGTTTTACTATACAAATTGATATCAATAAAATTACGAATATCCAAATAAAGAATATATGTGAACAAATTAAACAAAAATATAATGACAATACATCTAATAAAATTGTTGATACATTGATAATTATATATACTCCAGATAAGCGAAACGATTTGATTATAAATATATGTAATATTAACAACCTCATAAAGAAACACAAACTGAAAGTACATAAATTGGCTCATTCTGGGAAAAAAATGGAATTTATGAAAGATGCGATTAAATCTTTTATTGAGACATTTAAAGAGAATCATATTGTAGTTGAACAATTGTCCGTTTTAAAAAATATATCAAACCTTTCGATGACTGAGTCAATATTAGAAGATATTATTACTATTGAAAAAAAGTGGCAGGAGATTAACCGATATATGAATACAGTTAAATCTACGCTGAATGATGCCGTTCATGGACACGATAAAGCGAAAACGCAAATCGAACGCATTATTGCCCAATGGATAAATGGAGAGCAGGGTGGTTATTGTTTTGGGTTTGAAGGACCACCCGGCACTGGTAAGACGACCTTTGCGAAAAAAGGACTTGCTAAGTGTTTAGTCGATGAAAATGGAGAAGCAAGACCGTTTTCATTTATTGCGATTGGAGGACAAGACAATGGAAGCACATTGAATGGACACAATTATACATATGTCGGCTCTGAATGGGGTAAGTTTACGGACATTTTGATAAAAAACAAGTGTATGAATCCAATTATATTTATTGATGAATTGGACAAGGTAAGTAAAACTGAACATGGCAAGGAAATCATCGGCATATTAACTCATTTGATTGACTCTACTCAAAACGATTGTTTCCAAGACAAGTATTTTAACGGTATCGACCTTGATTTATCCAAAGCATTGTTTATATTTTCTTATAACGATGTAAATCTCATAGACCGCATATTATTAGACCGCATTCATAGAATCAAGTTTGAACATTTAACAATCGAAGATAAACTGGTTATTACCAGAAAACATTTGTTGCCCGAAATAATGAAAACTATGGGGGTTGAAGGATGTATTGAAATCACGGATGAAAATATAGTCTATGTCATAGAAAATTACACCAATGAACCTGGTATTCGAAAGTTTAAGGAATTGTTATTCGAAATTGTCGGCGAAATCAATTTGTCGTGCTTGAAAAACTATGATAGCATTGAATTGCCTATTAAATTATCCAATGATGATATTAAATATAAATATTTGAATGAACGCCACGAAAATTTAGATAAGAAAATACCGGGTCACTCGGCAGTCGGCGTTATCAATGGACTTTGGGCAAATTCTATGGGTCAGGGTGGTATCATCCCCATCGAGGCAAAATATTTCCCATCTACCTCTTTTATGGAACTAAAACTGACTGGGCTTCAAGGTGATGTTATGAAAGAAAGTATGAATGTTGCTAAAACACTTGCCTCCTCTTTAGTAGATAAGGAAACTATGAAACAAAATCTAAAAGAATTTGAAGACACAAAAATGCAAGGAATTCATATTCATTGCCCAGAAGGAGCCGTTCCAAAAGATGGACCTAGTGCGGGAACTGCCATCACTTGTACTCTCTATAGTCTGCTTACTGGTAAGAAAATTAAGAATACCACTGCTATTACAGGTGAGATTAATTTACAAGGCTATATTACCGCAATTGGTGGTCTAGATTTGAAAATATTGGGCGGTCTAAAAGGGGGTGTGACGGAATTTATTTTCCCCAAAGAAAACGAAAAGGACTATAAAACATTTGTGGATAAATACAAGGATAAACACCTATTGGATAGCATCAAATTTCACTCGGTGGAAAATATTCATCAAGTATTGAACCTAATGTTTGAAGAATAATATTATTATACTATGATAATATATACATTAAAATGGGCATGCAATTAAATTTTAGTAATCTATTACAATTTTTCGCGGCAATCTCTCCTATATTATTAGCCTTTTGTTTGGTAATGATTTCTATATTCAATTCCGACATTAAAGGTCTTGTCTATTTAGGAGGTGTTTTAATTGCTTCATTAATCAATTTGTTCATTTTGAATTCATTAAAAGTTAAATCAGAGACGTTAATTCCTCCCTCTTGTAATTTAATCGACTTTCCCTTTAATTTAAACGAATACGTCAGTCCTGCCTTCAATAGCATGTTTATTGCCTTTACGTTGGCCTATTTATACCTACCTATGCAATATATATCCGGCATTAACTACCCAGTTTTAATGTTTATTACATCGCTATTAGTATTGGATGGTGGCACTAAAATTATGGGCGGGTGTACGTCATTGAGTGGGGTAGCTTTAGGATCTTTGGTCGGTTTTGTTCTAGGTATTCTTTGGTTTATTGCTTTTTATTCTACTGACCACAAAGACCTCTTGTTCTTTAATGCCGAAGCATCTAATAATGTTATATGTTCTAGACCTAAAAAACAGAGCTTCAAATGTCGAGTTTTTAAAAATGGTGAGGTCATAGCCACTATGTAGTCTAGTGTAGGTTTGATAAATATTTATTCATATTTTTGTGATAAATATTTATTCATATTTTTGTGATAAATATTTATTCATATGATTCGTCTAATCAGGTAAATGTCTACGCATAAAAGTGGATATGATTTGTATTCCACCAACTAATAAATTCCTTGATAACTTGACCTTTGTGTAAACTTGTAGTTAATAACTTGGGGTTCGGGTTAGGCTTTTGCCAGGTTTGTAAAAAATATTGAACTATACTTAGCGTATTTGCTGTTTTATATTTATCATCCATCTGTTTCTCTGTAAACACGGGATTTCCCACACGTTGATTCACTTCATTATGAAATGATAATAACATCATTTGTAAGTCTCTCTTAGACTGAATAGTATTTACGTTCAGGGTTCCCATTTTTTGCTGCGCGTGTCCAGCGCATTCAGGACAAGGCAAATTGCTACATATTCTCTTAATCATTGAAATCAAACTGTTTTTTATTAACGGAAAACTATCTTCTTTTATTTTTTCCGCTAAAGTATGGAATACAAACCACGTACATGGCCCCCAAGCTTTTGTCATTCTCTATTAAATATATATAAAGAGTTTTTATAAATTTTCTTTATATATGAATATAATTTTGGAAGGAAATATTAATTTTTATGATGAATTAAATAATATGGATAATGACTCTGACGAGGATGATGATAATTATTGTTTAATAACAAAAATGCCACTTGATAAAAACAGTATCAAGCTGCCATGTAATCACGCATTTAATTTTGTTCCATTGTATAAAGAAGTTGTTCAACAAAAAGCAAAAACAAACATGTCCTATTTAAATACGGATAAATTGGCTTTTAATCAAATCAAATGCCCTTACTGTAGGCAAAAGTTTGATTTTTTGTTACCACATGTTCGCTTAAATAAAGAAATGATATTTTGCCAAGGTGTAAATACCCCCGAGAAATTTTGTATGGAGTTTCATACTTGCGAATATATGTTTAAAAACGGTAAAAATAAAAATAATTTATGCGCAAAGCCTGCTTATTATGGCGTTGTGGGATGTTATTGCTCTAATCACCATAGTGTTGCTTCTAAAAATAATGGTTTATCCTCCAATTCAATCACTACGTTGAACAGCGAGGATATTATTTTATGTAAAGCCGTATTAAAATCTGGAAAACGCGTTGGCCAAGAATGCGGTTCAAAAATTTGTAACGGAACCGACGCTTTTTGTAAACGTCATTTGTCAAAGTAGTATATTGATGTAAATAATATAATTTTTATTTACATCAATTTATTTTTCTCGTTATGCTTTTTACTTTTATTTACAATTTGTTACAGTATTGTTAATCGTAATAAAAATCTAAACTTCCATTTTGACTACAATCAACAAAATAACCATTGCCTTTGGTAACTGATCTTTTTCCATTTATAAGATCTACACTAACATAGCTTTTACTGTCGGTATTATATGTAGACATAGTGTTTATGATATTACTATAATCAAATACATCTCCTGTTTTTGTAGCTCCAATTAAATTCCAACCAAGTTTAACTGAAACACCTAGTATTATTTGACCGGTTACACTACCCGTTACGTACTTGAAATTTTCAAATGTGCCTGCTACACCTTCAAGTAAGGTAGCCGTGGGAGTCGTATTATTATCCGAATCTTCATACACATTATATTCCGTAAGTGAACTCTTTTCAAACTTGATTTTATTCCCAGATATTAGTTTTATTATAACGAAGTCTCCTACTAATTCCAAGCGGGCATATAGAGCTTCGTCGTCTGCGAGTGATGTGGTCACATCAAACTCTCCTCCAGAAAGAGTAGAAGAAGTTACAAGGTTTACTTTGGACCTGGTAATAGTTGATGTAATAGAAGAATCTAAGAACACATCTGCGTCTACTACCATCTTTACTCCCGGGGTTGCTAGGGCAATAGAATTATTTGTAATCAACTCTTGTACAAATGCTTTTCTAGCCGCACGATTTTGTACGGCTAAACTACTTGTCAATCTTAATGCTAGACCGGTTGTAGGTACTGTAATCGTATTACCTACGACTGGCAATGGATTAACATCACTTCTGGAAAACGGAGACGATGGAAATATTCGCATCACATTACTACCAACACCCAATTGAGATGCGACATTAACTGGACTAGTTAAACTGCCTCCATTGGTAGCATGGCCCCAAGCAACAACTGACCCATCACCTTTTAAAGCAGCAAACGCAACATTGGTAGAATAAATATGGACCACATTTGTCAACTGACTTTGTACAGTGCTAGCACTGCCTCCCCAGGTAGCATGGCCCCAAGCAACAACTGACCCATCACCTTTTAAAGCAGCAAACGCATAACCAGTAGAATAAATATGGACAACATTTGTCAACTGACTTTGTACAGTGCTAGCATCGCCTCCATAGGTAGCATCGCCCCAAGCAACAACTGACCCATCACTTTTTAAAGCAGCAAGCGCATAATAGTTAGAATAAATATGGACTACATTTGTCAACTGACTTTGTACAGTGCTAGCATTGCCTCCATAGCCAGCATGGCCCCAAGCAACAACTGTTCCATCACCTTTTAAAGCAGCAACCGCAGCATCGTTAGAATAAATATGGACTACATTTGTCAACTGACTTTGTACAGTGCTAGCACTGCCTCCATAGGAGGCATTGCCCCAAGCAACAACTGTTCCATCACTTTTTAAAGCAGCAAACGCACCATAGTTAGAATAAATATGGACCACATTTGTCAACGCACTCTGAACAGTGCTAGCATTGCCTCCATTGTTAGCATCGCCCCAAGCAACAACTGACCCATCACCTTTTAAAGCAGCAAACGCATAATCGTTAGAATAAATATGGACTACATTTAAAAGCTGGCTTTGTACAGTGCTAGCATCGCCTCCCCTGCCAGCACTGCCCCAAATAACAACTGTTCCATCACCTTTTAAAGCAGCAAACGCACCATTGGTAGAATAAATATGGACAACATTTAAAAGCTGGCTTTGTACAGTGCTAGCATCGCCTCCAAAGCCACTATGGCCCCAAGCAACAACTGTTCCATCACCTTTTAAAGCAGCAAACGCATAACTGGTAGAATAAATATGGACCACATTTAAAAGCTGGCTTTGTACAGTGCTAGCACTGCCTCCCCAGTCAGCACTGCCCCAAGCAACAACTGACCCATCACTTTTTAAAGCAGCAAACGCCCACGTGTTAGAATAAATATGGACCACATTTGTCAACTGGCTTTGTACAGTGCTAGCATCACCTCCACGGCTAGCATCGCCCCAAGCAACAACTGACCCATCACCTTTTAAAGCAGCAAACGCCCTAATTTGTATCGTAATATCCAGCAAATAGTTGTAATATCCGATATTTTGATTAAAGTAAATGGATTCTAAATCTTCCGAGGTGCTTTCCATTATCCAGTCGCCTCCATATTTAATATTTCCGGTTTTGTCATCCGACGCACCAATGATTACACTTGTCGCTTGAGTCAACTGAGTATAATAGTCGTTCCATACAGGTGACTGAAGTGTATCACATGCTAAAAAATCCATATTCTTCACTTGGAAAGTGTTTATAATATTCACTAAATAGTCTTTGTTTTCACTAAAGGAAAATGGTGTATTATCTAAGAATAATTCAGTGGCATCGCCACCCTGGGAGACGAAGCAAAGACCAATTCGCTTAATCTCGACAAAATGCGTTTGTAAAAGGGCTAAAAGTTCCGATTTCGAGGAGTTGGAAGAGTAAACAATGGGAAACGTAGAAGAGTTGACAGAGTCGACAAAGACTTGATAGTCCTTTACTATGCTGTCAACGAGCAATACATTTGTGAATGAATGACCTTGTTGGATTTCAGGATGAACCAATTGACTAGGTTGTGTATCAGACAACATATTATACAATACAAATATATAATATTATACAAAATAAAAAAATCAATATAAATATTTTTATTTAGGTTTAACCATATTACAACTAATTATTTCAAAAGACTATTTTTCTACCATGTTTACTTCAAAGAAGCATACAACTTTTTATAAGCCGGGAGATTGTTCGCCTTGATTATTTTTGTTCTTATTTATATTTTTCATAATAAATATACCTTACTACTTGCTGGATCTGTATATTTCTTAAGGCGCTCTTTGGTTGATTGAAGTTCTTGTTTAGTTGATTGTAATTCTTCTTCTAATTTCTTTATTTTTTCTTCATTATCCATTATGATACTATATATAATAAAAATATTTATATAATTTTTATTATAATTGTTTCAAAAAACGGCGTTTTAAATTACCAATTTTTTAAAATTTCTACAAATCCATCTTGACTATAATTAACAAAATAACCATTGCCTTCGGTAACTGTTCTTTTTCCATTTATAAGATCTACACTAACATAGCTTTTACTGTCGGTATTATATGTAACCATAGTGATTATGATATTACTAGAATCAAATACATCTCCTGTTTTTGTAGCTCCAACTAAATTCCAACCAAGTTTACCTGAAACAGCAAATGGTGGTTCAATTTCACCGGTTACACTACCCGTTACGTAGTTGAAATTTTCAAATGTGCCTACAACACCTTCAAGTAAGGTAGCCGTGGGAGTCATATTATTATCTGAATCTTCATATACATTATATTCCGTAAGTGAACTCTTTTCAAACTTGATTTTATTCCCGGAGGGAAGTTTTATTACAATGAAGTCTCCTATATTTTCCAAGGGGGCATATAGAGCTTCGTCGGATGCGAGTGATGTGGTCGTATCAAACTCTCCTCCAGAAAGAGTAGAAGAAGTTACAAGGTTTACTTTGGACTTGGTAATAGTTGATCTAATAGAAGAATTTAAGAACGCAGCTGCGTCTACTACCATCTTTACTCCCGTTGTTGCTAGGGCAATAGAATTATTTGTAATCAACTCTCGTACAAATGCTTTTCTAGCCGCACGATTTTGTACAGCTAAACCACTTGTCAATCTTAGTGCTGGGCCTGTTGTAGGCACTGTAATCGTATTACCTATGACTGGTAATGGATTAACATCACTTCTGGAATACGGAGACGATGGAAATATTCGTATCACATTACTACCAGCACCCAATTGAGATGCGACATCAACCGGACTAGTTAAACTGCCTCCAAAATTACCATCGCCCCAAACAACAACTGACCCATCACTTTTTAAAGCAGCAAACGCATTACTGTTAGAATAAATATGGATTACATTACTACCAGCATTTGTAACCGAACTGGGAGGATTGCCTCCCTTGGAAGTATCGCCCCAAGCAACAACTGACCCATCGCCTTTTAAAGCAGCAAACGCAAACTTGTTAGAATAAATATGGATTACATTACTGCCAGCATCAGTAACAGTTGAGGGAGCATTGCCACCATTGCTACCGCCCCAAGCAACAACTGACCCATCACGTTTTAAAGCAGCAAACGCATAATAGTTAGAATAAATATGGACCACATTACTGCCAGCACCCAATTGAGATGCGACATCAACCGGACTAGTTAAACTGCCTCCCTCGCTAGAATTGCCCCAAGCAACAACTGACCCATCGCCTTTTAAAGCAGCAAACGCAAAATCGTTAGAATAAATATGGATCACATTACTGCCAGCACTTGTAACCGAAGTGGGAGCACTGCCTCCATATAAGCCATAGCCCCAAGCAACAACTGACCCATCGCCTTTTAAATCAGCAAACGCATAACCATTACTATAAATATGGACCACATTACTGCCAGCATTTGAAACCGAACTGGGAGCATTGGCACCAAAAGAAGCACTGCCCCAAGCAACAACTGTTCCATCACTTTTTAAAGCAGCAAACACAAAATTGTTAGAATAAATATGGACCACATTACTGCCAGCATCAGTAACAGTTGAGGGAGCATTGCCACCATTGCTACCGCCCCAAGCAACAACTGACCCATCACCTTTTAAAGCAGCAAACGCAGTAATGTTAGAATAAATATGGACCACATTACTGCCAGCACTTTTAACCCCACTGGGAGCAGTGCCTCCATCGGTAGCATTGCCCCAAGCAACAACTGTTCCATCACTTTTTAAAGCAGCAAACGCAGAATTGTTAGAATAAATATGGATCACATTACTGCCAGCACCCAATTGAGATGCGACATCAACCGGACTAGTTAAACTGCCTCCACTGGTAGCATCGCCCCAAACAACAACTGAACCATCGCCTTTTAAAGCAGCAAACGCATACTGGTTAGAATAAATATGGACCACATTACTGCCAGCACTTGTAACCGAACTGGGAGCAGTGCCTCCATAGGCGCCCCAAGCAACAACTGACCCATCGCCTTTTAAAGCAGCAAACGTCAAAAAAGTTAACGTAATATCCAGCAAATAGTTGTAATATCCGATATTTTGATTAAAGTAAATGGATTCTAAATCTTCCGAGGTGCTTTCCATTATCCAGTCGCCCCCATATTTAATATTTCCGGTTTTGTCATCCGACGCACCAATGATAACACTTGTCGATTGAGTCAACTGAGTATAATAGTCGTTCCATACGGGTGAATGAAGTGTATCACATGCTAAAAAATCCATATTCTTCACTTGGAAAGTGTTTATAATATTCACTAAATAGTCTTTGTTTTCACTAAAGGAAAATGGTTCATTGTCTAAGAATAATTCAGTGGCATCGCCCACCTGGGAGACGAAGCAAAGACCAATTCGCTTAATCTCGGCAAAATGGGTTTGTAAAAGGGCTACAAGTTCAGATTTCGAGGAGTTGGAAGAGTAAACTATGGGAAACGTAGAAGAGTTGACAGAGTCGACAAAGACAGTAAAGTCCTTTACTATGCTGTCAACGAGCAATACATTTGTGAATGAATGGCCTGATTGAATCTCAGGATGAACCAATTGAGTAGGTTGTGTATCAGACAACATAATATACAATACAAATATATAATATTTATTGAATATATTTTTATTTAGGTGTAATAATCTTAGAACTAATTATTTCAAATGTTTATTTTTCTAACATTTTTACTTCAAAGAAGCATACAACTTTTTATAAGCCGGGAGATTGTTCGACTTGATTATTTTTGTTAATACCTCGCATAGTTTATCTTGTTCAAGTGGATTGTATTTTCCACCGCATATCTTTGCCATGATGTTGTCTGGATGTAACGTTTCACATATTAAGTTGTTTATCATCATATGACCGTGCTTTTCCAAGAGCACATTGTATAACGTCTCCCCATTATATGGTATTTCAACGACTCCGTCACATACGCCAACTAGGTCGACTGCTCTCATCATTTTTCCTTTGTAAAATACACCATGCTCTTTACTTATTTGTGTAGTGGATATGGGCACATTCTTTCCTAGTGCGTCTTTTTCAATGGAAACAATATGCGTGAACAATGGTCTTGTTTGCGTAATGGCGACTATTCGCTTATTGCGAATGGTATGAATATCCGGATTCAATTTTTCAATCGCGACTAGGCCTTGGTTAGTATTGACAGGTGTTCCTGCGGGGAAACAAATTGGGGCAACTGTGGAACCGGATACACCTGATGACCCAGATGAAATTGATGAACCTGTCAAAGAACCTATACTATAAATAAAATTATCAAATGTGTTTGTAAACCCTTCAGCTCGTGACGTTCCTGTATCTTCAATACTCATATATTGTTCCTTTACCATATAACTGTTGTTTGCCATCTTTTCTACACGTATTTTTTTTCCGGAAATTGTTGTTATTATTATAACATCTGATACGTCATCCAAATAAAGATATACTCCTTCATCTTCACCTAAATCGCTTACATTAAAATTTAATATTCCAGACGGTAATTCAACGTTATTATTATCTACCAATAATATCCTTACATAATTATTTGTTATTATTTGTGATGTTCCTAAAAATGACGATGTACTCATTAATAACTTCGTTCCTTGACCTGCTCCTTCAAAAAAACTTTTATTCTTTACAAATAACTCTTCTACAAAGTATTTGCGTGATATTCGATTATTAGATTCATTCACATCATTTATTAATATATCAGGAGTCGATGACGTTGAAATATCTATTATTATCATATCGTTAATAATATCACTAATCGTTAAAATAGGAACGAGTGCCTTGATTTGTTGTCTTTTTAATTCATCTGGAGATAATGTAGTTCCATTATCTATATCAAACGCAGCAGATACATTTACAATATATGCTGAACCAGGTTGTAATGTTATATCACCTGTATTGTATGTTGACGATGGATTATTTTGAGGTCCAGAAATGGCTGCGCCAGATGGCGTGAATAAATTACGCAAATAACTCCAAAATGTATTACTAGATGTACCGCCAACTTTCACTTTGTCTAATAATACCTTCGCATCGTTTGATGTTGAAAATGGCCATGAAATAAAATTGAATCCAACCGTTAAATCTGTTTTTAAATATGAAAATTCTTTTCCAGTGACGGTCCAAGCCACCGTCCCACTCTCTCCAGCAAACAATACCTTTACATAATATCCGGAATCATAATTAATATCTTCGTCTGTCGACGGAGTCCAACCAATTCCAGATTCATATGAAAACTGGTTATATGCCTGGTCAAATATGATTAGTTTACTGTAACCAGATGGTATTGAACCAAACAATGTTTGAATTGTCGTTTTTGAAGTATCTAGACTATAAAATGAAATTAGATTCCATTGTCCGTGTGTAAAATTAAACGTCTGACTATTGGCAATACCTAACTGTATATCTGTATTTGATGGTTGACTTGAATAACTTACAAACATTGGTTCTGAGAAAAGGCTTGTTGCTCGTGAGAACGACGCCATTTGTAATGAAGAACCCCCTCCCGAAACAGACGGATTAGATTCATTTGAAGCTCCTCCATATTTTCCAGAATAACTAGCCTTACCAGTTACTTCATCTACATAATAAGTAACATTATAATATTGCTCATCACCTGAATCAATGATAGCACTAGTTTCGTTTGTCACAGTATTATTTGTATATTCACCATATTTGTATACTTTATAATGTTTATCTGCGACAGTTACTATGACAGACGTATAAGAACCTGCTGTTGCTCCTCCATCAATACGATTCGCATCCCCACTATTTGAACTCAATGTATTTCCATTACCGTCTAATTTTGTATACGATGAAATATACAATGGCTCTATTTGTTTTGTAGTATGTCTCCATACCTGTAAATAAGGAGCAGCCGTAGTCATTCCATCACCACCTATTATATCTTGCGAGCAAGTTACTTTCTTCACTATATCTGTATTGTTCCAAACGTAAATATCTAAACATTTCTTTGTAGTTCCATCGAATATAGCAATACAATCACCATCGCTTATATTATTACTATTGGAATCATCCAAATAATAAATGGTTGGGGCATTCGCGTTTACTGAATTATTTCGCCATTCTGGTACAAAATAAGACGGAACGTTATTACTTCCACTTGGTTGATATGTTGGTAGAGACCATGTTAAATTGCTGCTTAATGCCGTTGATGTACGCACAAGAGGATCAAATATTGTTATTTTATTTGATACTACACTGGTGGTTGATAAAGTCTTTGGTACACTACCGTCACATACTTGCCAATCAGCCGGATCACTATGTACTTGATGCATGTTTGTGTAACTCAATGCGGTAAACACAAAACTAGTGTTAGGCATCAAGTTGCTATAGCTATATGATTTTGAATTAGAATTAACTGGGACAATATCCAACGGGGAATTCACTAACCTACCCATGTTTCCTTGAATTTCTCTATCCAATGAATAATATATTGGCTCGTCAGTTGAACCGGGAACATGTGACCAACTCATACTAATATTATTGATACTATTATTGGTTAACGTTATAGTTGGTTTACCTGCTTTTAGAGGAGCATTTGTTTTTGCTTGAACGAATGTCTCGGCAAATACTTTGTTGTAGTTATCCACATCAGATGCGGTGGACGCATATTGTAAATCACCACTTTCGTCTTTTGATACAACATTATCACGATTATACGCAATGACACGGTATGCGTATATACCATTGTCGCGTAATATACTATGCTCATATGTGTTGATTGTTACATCTGCTATTTCAGTTAAAATTGTGGATGATTCTTCTAATATTGTTTGTGTAAAAGTTGAATCAGATATACTTTCGTAATGCTCCAGATTATTTACTCTTAATTGGTATATTTTATATCCAGTTACCCATATATCATCATTGGTCCAACTTAAATTCATTTTATTTTGTCCAGGCGTAATGGAAAGATTTATCGTTGCTCCAGGTATGGGTGCCGGGGCAGTTCCTAGCGATTTTGCGTATACAGTTGTTGTTCCTGGGTCTGAGTATTTATTATTAATTGAATCGACTGCGACTATATGAAAGAACAACTCGTCGTCATCACGAATAGCCGACTTCGCATTATTTTTCCACATTTTGGAAACATACACGTTATTTCCGTTACTTATTACATTATCGCGACTGATTGTCTCTAACAATATTTGTTTTTCGTAAATGCGATATTCTATTGGGTTTGTTCCGTTACCATAAGTAAAATCCGTGATTTCCAATTTAATCCAATCTGCTTCATATTCCAAAATATTACCAAAACTATCTTGTCCCAATGATTTTACTCCTTGAACCGGGTTTTGTTCAGGTGTTGTTGTAAAGTATACTGATTGTTCAGTTCGACCTAAGTTTGGTACAGTAACTATTGTGTCTTGGTCATAATATGACAGTAAAGTCCCAGCTTTTGTTCGGACATTAACTGTATAATCTGTACCCGGTAACAGGTTATCTATCGAATAGGCCTTATTACTACTATCGTATATAATCATATCCGGTACGGTGACTGTTTTTACTTCGCTAATATCGTTTTGTCCTGAAACGTCATAACTATTTCGTTTAATTTGGTAGGATAACGTTGAAGCTGTGCCAACATTTGACTTATCTCTCCACGATAAATCAATACTAGGAATGATATTGTTCTGTGTTTGTCTCAAATCAAGAGGTATAGCCGGTTCTGTTATAATGGTTGTTTCAAATGTATGGATATCACCAGTGACGACATTTTTACCACTAATTTTATATGTATATGAAGCATTAAACCATAATCCGTAATAGTCGTCCAACGTATGGGAAGTAGTAGTTGTTTTTATTTTACTATTTAATATGGTTATATCGTCTAATCCATCATTTCCCAATGTATCCTTTCTAATTCTATTAATATCATCAATAAAAACAAAACTATCGTTATAACTATTCTGAATTTCAGTAATACTATTCCGTTTATAAACATAATTCATTCCAGACGTAACATTCCATTGAAACTGTATTTTTGCTCCATTATCTTGTGTTGTAATTGATTGTCTGGTCAAATTCATTTGAAATCCTAGGTTGGGCAAAGAAGCACCTATTTCTCTTGCGGCAGCTCCTCCGGTAAAATTCATATTGTTTGAAATATATGGTTTCAACAAATATTTTCCTTTTACAATATCACCGTCAGCCAATGTATTATTATCAACTACAATAAATAAATGGGGACTATTTCCTTTTGTGTACCCATCTTTTATGGTTGTTGTTGAATCATCCTCGCTTGTGGGGAAGAATATATTGGCGCTTTCACCACTATTGCTTGCTGGGAGATAAGATGATTTGTTATTCGCATAATTGTACGTGATAGCTGGAAGATTATCTGTACCAGTATGTTTACCTACGCAATAATAAATACCTGACTTTATGTCAAATATATACATTTGCTCTAGTTTAATACCAGATGTGCCCCATTGATTGGTATTAAAGCTAATACCATTTTGGCCGGATGATATATAATACGTATTTGCATTAAATGCGTCCCCTGACCATATATTGTTAAAACTATTGTTACCGAATTTATAGTCTGTTAAATCATTCGCGTTATAACTATTACTTGCTATGAATTGCGTATAGTCATTTAATGTTATATTAAATATATCTGGATCCGGGACAAAAATATCAGGTTCTGGCTCCGGTTCTGGCTCGGGTTCAGGCTCAGGCTCGGGTTCAGGCTCTGGTTCAGGCTCTGGTTCAGGCTCTGGTTCAGGCTCAGGCTCAGGCTCAGGCTCAGGCTCGGGTTCTGGCTCGGGTTCTGGCTCTGGCTCTGGCTCTGGTTCAGGCTCAGGTTCCGGCTCAGGCTCTGGTTCCGGCTCTGGCTCTGGTTCAGGTTCTGGTTCTGGTTCAGGCTCAGGCTCAGGCTCAGGCTCTGGTTCAGGCTCAGGCTCAGGCTCCGGCTCTGGCTCAGGTTCTGGTTCAGGCTCAGGCTCAGGTTCAGGCTCCGGTTCTGGCTCTGGTTCTGGTTCTGGTTCTGGTTCAGGTTCTGGT
>Ga0222670_1000365_pt1 | contig 19651 bp, 21 predicted proteins | sample AntAcemetagen732_FD_181148 | JGI IMG/M metagenome (GOLD analysis project Ga0222670, IMG submission 181148) | Saline water microbial communities from Ace Lake, Antarctica - #732 | ecosystem: Environmental > Aquatic > Non-marine Saline and Alkaline > Saline | place: Antarctica: Ace Lake... | reverse complement strand
AAGATTAAGATTGAGCAAACGCGAAAAGAAACTTCAAATAATTAAGTGATGGTGCCCCCGCACGGAGTCGAACCGCGGACCTATTGATTACAAATCAATTGCTCTACCAGCTGAGCTACAAGGGCATGAGCAGTTTTATAAATCAAAAGCTATATTTTGCAATACTAAATAAAAGATTTAGCTCGCAGCTGTTGTTACAGTTGTTCCCATTTAGTGCTTATTGTAGCCTGATTGTTACACATATATCGTCTCCAAATCGTCTCCAAAATCCTATTGGTGACGGGATTTCAAAATTCATTCTTTTTTTGACAAAAGTTAAAAATAACAAAAGGAATGAACATGATACCGAAGAGAAGAAAAAATAAATTAAATCAAAAATCATTAGATGGTTTGAAAGAAGCTGGAATGTATTTCTTTAATGATGCTCCAGCTATTGCAGTTAAAGTTACGAAGAACCAAAAAAAATCATTTTATGGATCTTACAGTATTTCAAAAGGTGCTGATGCTGAGGGGAGAATTAAATCAACAGGAAGATATAAATATATCTGTAGAGTTGGGGAGAAGCCTATTTCTTTGGTCAAAGAAACTGTAATCAATAATATTAAAAAATGGAAAGCTGAAACTGTAACTGGAAAAGGTGATGATGTTGCTGCTTTATCTAAGGACTTTAGGGTCAATGCTTTAAATGGTTATAGAGTAAGGAAAAAAGGCTCAAAGATAAAGTATAAAGAAACTACCAAAAGATCTATGACCACTCTGCTTAAAACCTATGTTGAGGGATCTACAGAGGATCCAGTAATTATTGAAAGATTAACTGGTAAAGCAAAGATTAATGGCAGCTGGAATATAGATGTTTTAGGTAAGATAAAATTAGAAAATTTAACTAAACAACATATCAAAGATTTCCACGAGAGATTGGCTGTTACACCTTACGTAGCCAATAGAGTGATTGCAGCTCTATCTACATGTTTTACCTGGGACGCAAACAGAACAAATCCAATGTTTGTAAAAGATCATAACCCTTGTTCGGGTATTTCTAAATTTGAAGAAAAAAAGGATAAAAGGCATCTACCTAATGATAAAATTTTACATGTAGTAAACTATATTGAAAATAATTTATGGAGAGAACCACATCCACTGGCTTTTTATTCTACCGAATTAGAATTAGGGGAACGGCAATCAGATGCACATGGGTTGGCTTGGAGGAAACCAGATACCATTACTGAACAATTAAAATGTACTGGCTGGATTGTTAGTTTAGATACTGGAGAGATTTATTTAACAGATAGTAAGGATAGATCTGATGCTACTGTGTATTTAACAGATCAAGGTATTAAAATTTTAAAGAAGTTATGGGAGCTTGTTTCTTCCAATAACACTAATGCAAGTTGGGCAATTGGATCTATGTATATATTTCCAAGAAAAACAGATCCTACTAACCATGTTAATTTTAGTAGCTACAGAAAATTTGTAGAAAAGTTTCATTTTAAGATGGGATTAGCTGAAAGATCTTTAATTCGTTCGTTTGGATCCAGGAAGTTATATAAATATAATAATCATTTTAATTTAAAGCACCTGAGAAAAACTTATGTAACCACATATGGTAATACTTATGGCCTCCAAGCTGCCTCAGAAAGAATGAGACATAGCTCTGTTAAAGTAACTAAAGACCATTACTGGTCTGCTGATGCCAAAAAATACAAAGTGAAAAATCTATATAACAATGATCCTAATGTAGTTCAGTTAAAGAAAGCAGGTATAAATGATTAATTGGACAAAAGATAATCATATTGAATGGATCCTTATTTCAGATAAAATTAGTAAAGGAGTATAAAAGGAATGAAAAATACAAAGCAGAAAAAAATAAAAAAGCCAAAGCCATCCCCTTTAAAAGTAAAAAGAAAATCTAAAAAGTTTAGTATTGATTTAGAAAAAGAAGCCAAAGAATTTTGGGCAAGTCCACAAGGTATTTCTATTAAAGCCTCTGCTGAGGGGAAACCAGATCCATATGCACGTGTAATAAATGTTTATGATGAAGCCGCTAAAGTTAAAAATTTTACGGAGCTAGAAGGATTTTTAGATAGATACTCTCCAGGAATTGATGCTGCTTTAGCTGCCAAGATTTTAACCAGGTATACAAAAGATCATTGGAATGCTTTTAGAATTTGTAGCGACACTGACTATCACAGTGCAATATTTGAACTGTTACATTGGGTAGATACACACAAAGGTGGAGCTATAGCTGCATACAATCATAGAGTTTTAAGAAGATTTCAGATGTTAACTGGGTACAAAAAACCTAATACAAGTAAAACATTTCAAAATGAATTAACACTTATAAAAGATCATTTTGGATTAGCCAGAAAAAATAATGGTGCGTATAAAGAAAAACAATTGAAAGAAGCAGCTGTCAGGTTAGCTAAGAAAAATTCCCGACTAGTTTAGGATTTCATAAATATTCAAAAATAAAATAAATATACTGCTGCGTGCTAGGTTCTTCATTCCTATCTAGTGCGCACGATCCTATTTCCAACGGGATTTCACTTATAGTCACATAAAAAGTAAAATGCCTCTAAATGTCAAAGAGAGGAAAAAATATAATGACTAAAATAAGAGCCAAACAAATTCTATCAGATCAAGAGGTAAAAAACTTTATTGATAAAGAGTGCAAGTTACTAACATCAAAGCAGCTTGCACAAGTTTTAAATGTATCTGAGGGAGCCTTAAGAAAACAAAGGTCTAAAGGTAGATCCATATTTCCATATGCGAAAATTAATGGAAAAATATTCTACCCCACAGATATCATAGTAAAAACAATTCATAATAATTTAGTAGGAGTGTAAATGAATAACGGATCAGCTGGTGCAGTAACACCAGCCAATAAGTATAGTGATAAAGAGATAATAACAAAATTTATAGAGTTTAAAAAGACAAAAAGATTAATATTAGATGGTCTTAAATCTGATGGTAAAAAAAATCAAAGATGGGAAAATGCTGCTCCTAATATTGATGAACATTTAGATCCTACCTCACATAAAAAGTATGGGGGTAATACTGCTTATCCTGATGAGAATGGAAACTTAGTAGCAAAAAATTCTGTTGTTGATGTTGATGGGTTCAAAGACTCAGGAAAATCAGTTCAAGAATTTTGTAGAGATGTATTTAGTGTAGATACAAAAGCCATACCATTTAGATCACCTAGTGGAGAAAATTTCCATGTATGGTTATTTTATCCTAAACCTATTCCAGTAAAAGAAGCTGCTGCTAATGCAAGATCTCTTGGGCATAAGATTAAAGATTTAGGTTACAAAGTTGATTTTGGCAAATGTAATCCAAGTAAATCAGGTGGTGATGTGGGTATTAATTTCCCATTTGGAAAAGACGGTGATGCTGATTATCAAAGGCCATTTGATCCAAGAGGACAGGTTTTAAATAACTTCCAATTCTATCAAAGAATTAGATTTCAAAATTTTCCATTTATTGCAGCCATAATAAACCTCGCACATGGTGCCAATAGACATGATGCTCTACTATATGCAGCAGCTCAATTATACCAAGCCGACAAATTTAAATTAGATTTTATAGAAGATATAAAAAATAGTTTAGATAACAGCTCAGATGATAAGATTGATGAAGATTGGTTTAAAAGAGTTATTTTAACTAATAAGGAATATGAAAAATATCAACTTACAAAGATTACAATTGAAGAAAAAATTGGTGATGCTGTTGGTATTGAAAAATTTAGATTTCAATCTAAAAGGAAAGAAGTTGAACAATCATTTAATGAATATGATTTACCACCAATTGAAGAATATGGAGAATCTGAGCCAGAAGTAATTGAAGATTTAGAAGTTTTTGAACATACTGGAAAAGAAGTTATTGAGCCTAGAAGATGGGTAATTCCAGGCTGGATGATGGAAAAATGTTTAACTATCTTAGCTGGTCAACCTGGTATTGGTAAAACAATTATTCTTCACATGCTAGCTTGGTGCCTTGCAACTGGTGTTGGTTTTTTTGGAAAACCTGTATTTAGACCAGGTAACGTTTTAATCATTGCAGCAGAAGAAACTATTAACGAAATAAACCTCAGATTAAAGGCTATCGAACAATATTTGGGGGGTGAATTAAAGGAACATAAAATATACAAAAGAGGTTTAGAGCAAGATCTTAAATTGATTAAATTTAAGAGAGAGAGTGCAGTAAAAACAGCTCAATATTATCAATTAGAAAAGCTAATCAAGGATAAGAATATTAAACATATTATTCTTGATCCATTAATTAATTTCCAATCAGGAAGTTATGATGAAAATAGTAATCAGAATATGGAGGAATATATTAAAAATACTCTTATCCCATTAACGTTTGTTAATGAGGGAACACTTATAGCTGGTCATCATACAAATAAATTATCTATGATTAGAATTGATGATGACTCTAAGGATATTGAAATAGATCCACAATCTGCTTTAACAGCACCTAGAGGAGCATCTTCATTAGTTGGTGCTGCTAGGTTTGTAATAGCAATGCAGCCAATGCTTAAAAAAATCTGGAAAAAGTTTTCAGAGCATGTCAAAGACGGATCTACCTTTGTGCATTACACAGGATTAATAGAAGCTAAATCAAATTATAATATAGTTGCTGAAGATATTGCTTGGTTAAAGAAAAATACTGTTGAAGTTGATACAACAGATCCTGATACTAAAGAAACTGTGCAAGAAAAAACTGGAGTATTTTCCTTATCTAATTTGGGAGATATTTCTAAAAGCAAACTCAAATTAAAAGCTGCTGAAAATGAATTATATGTAAGAAGTAAAATGCCATTAATTAAATCTATGTTTGATGCAGCTGGAGAAGATAAAATTACATTAAACTCAGTTGCGGTTAAATTAATGGGACAAGACCCCCGTATGGCTGAGTCTGATATTAAAGAAGCTACAATTAAAACAGATATAAGGAGAAAACTTATAAATGGTTTAGGTGGTAATGAAAAAGATATTAAGGGCCAATATGCTAGAACAGGAATTACTTATGATGATGGCTATAACTATTGGTACTCGGTAGAAAAGAATGGTGCTCAGGATAACTGGTTTATTGAAAGAGGCAAAGATTTTAGTAAATAGTTTCAGTTTCAATTTAGCCGAACTTAGGCCGAAACTTTACTTAAAGTCACTACTTACGCCAAAAATTTAAGCTAAGTTTCATAAACTTTTAAACTAAGTGAAACCAAGGTCAAATAAAGCTAACTGTATTAGAGTTTCACAGTTTCAACAGTTCCTAAATATATACATTCTATGGAATGAAACTATTTGAAGTGCCTAAGCCTTCGTTAGAACATAGAAAGTATTCTACAAGAATACACAACAATCCCTTTTGACATGGGATTTCCGTGGGCCTTGTTTTTTAGTTAAAATACAATCATGCGATATTTAAAAACAAGAAAATTAAATAGACCAAAGCTGGAGCTACATAAGTTATTAACTACTCAGGGTGCCTGGCGCTCTTATCCACTATGCACATTCAAACATAGAAACTTATATAACAACAAAGATTATACATTTGAGGGTTATGTATTAGCTGAGGTTGTTACAGATAATTTTAAACAATATAAAATTTTAACATACGATGGAAAGCAATGGCATAAGCACAAAGTATTAGATGAAGTTAAAATAATTAAACCATGATCTAATAATGTGTGATTGGAAAGATCAGTTAAAAGAAGCTTACAATGTCATACGGGATAAAAAGAAAGCCCTGAAGCCTGACACCTCCACTAAGTTTGATAGTGAAGTTAATTTTAAAGGTAGAGCTGGTTATAATGATACTGGTATTCCACTTTCACCTAAGACAATTAAACAAAAGAGCAAAAATAAATCTATGTATGCTGCTAGAGCTAAAGCTAAATATTGGGCTGCTGGAAGCCAGTTAAAAAATATCAATGATCAAAGAGCAGCTAATGCAAGGACTAAATACAAAATACCAAATACACATAAACCAGTTGATCGGGCATCAGGAATTATATTTAAAGCATCACCAATCACGAGGGTTAATTATCCAAGATTTAATGATAATCAACCAAGGCAGAAAACATATAATTATTACGATCCTATTTATGACGATGACATAATTGAAGTAATTCCCAGTAGCTCACTTAGAGAAATTAAATTTAAAAATAAAGTTGAGGAAGAAATTTACAGATTAAAAAATAAAAAATAACTATTTAAATATACAAAGCATTTACAAAATTGTTAAGTTTACTAATTTTTTTCAACTAATAAATTAATATTCTTTTTATAAATAAGTATAAAAATATAATTACTACTACTCCAAAGTATTGATAAAAAAATAACCAAAAAATTCTGATAAAAAACGATTTAAATTATTTTCATATATTGAACTTAATCTTAAAAGATTAGTAAGGCTGGTATTAATAAAAGATGACAACAAAGTTAAAGAAATTATATAGGAGGGAATAAATAGATCTTTCACATTTTTTATATTTTTATAAAAATTTCTTCAGATTTATTAGTTTCGTTTGCAATAGTATCAATAATAATTTTATTACAAAAATTTTTTTATTTTTTCTTTAAATACTTTATTTAAAGAAAATTTTTTTACTCTTCTATCCTTTACTTTAATTTCTCTTTCAATAATTCCATTTATTTCTAAATTATTGATAATCGCTAACTTTTTAGATCTTGATGCCCTGATCTTGTTATTTTCTAAAAAATTATCTACTGATATGAAATTTTTTTCCTCTAATTCGTATTTGTAAATTAACAATATTATTTCTAAAATTGTTATATCAGTGACTATTTTTTTTAAATCTTTATCATCAGTATTAATAATATCTAAGATTCTCAACATTACAGACATATCAAATACTAATAATTTTTTTTTATATTTAAATATATAAATTAAGTATTAAATTATAGTATTATAATTAAACATTTATAATGTGTTAGTTAGGTAATAATAATCTTGCTAATGTGGCTTATTATCAAAAATAAATCAAAAGAGTTAAATCTTGCAATATCAGAATTAGCAAAGATTGATCTTAATAAGTATTATATTGCAAAAACTAAAATTAATAAAAAACTAAAAAACGTTCTCTTAAATTATTTTTTCCTAGAAATTGAGCAAAATACTAATTTATTAAATAAAATAAAGTACACCAAAGGGGTTCACCAGGTCTTAGAGGATAGTATTCATCATCAAAAAATAATCAATCAATTTATAGATTTTTGTAAAAATCATGAGGATAAAGATGGATATTTACAAAGAGAGTTTTTTCTATTTTTTTTAAAAACCAAAGGTCAATTTACCAGTGGTCCTTTTAAAAACATATTCTTTGAGGTGTTAGACAAAAACCATAAAGAATTAAAAGTCTTATTAGATAATTACAAATATCCAATTGCTATTAAAAATGACAACAAGGATATAGGTATTAATTTTATCGAATAGGCAACAGAACAGAAAATGATGAAAGACTGTAAAAACTTAATACAGACTTGTGCGGAGCTATGATTAAATTTCCTAATGACAAGTAAAAATATTTTGTTTATACATTTTTATTTCACTAGCCAAAATTCTTTTGGCAACACAAGACATTTAGATTACTTTAATTATCTATCTAATAAACAAAAAATAACAATTGTAACCTCTAAAAATAATCATCTTAGAAATAAAAACTCTAAATTATCAATTAATAATAAAAATTTAGAAATAATTGAGATTAATAATATTTCCTATAACAATAATTTATTTAGATTAATTAGTATTTTGCAATTTTGTTTAATTCTATCAACAAAGTATCTCTTTTTATTTAAAATAAATAAATATGTTTTTTCAACAACACCAGATTTAATTGTTTCTTTTTTTTCAACATATTTAGCAAAAACTTATAAAATAAAAAATATTTTAGAGGTAAGAGATGTATGGCCAAAAACATTAATAGCACATAAAAATATTAGTAAAATTAATCCTATTTATTTAATATTTTTATATATAGAAAAATATTTATATAAAAATTCGAGCGTAATAATTTCAAACCTTCAATACTTCAATATTCGACTAAAAGAATTACAAGTTAAAAATAATTTTGTATACATGCCAGATTTAAATCTTCTTAAATTTAATAGAAAAGCTAGTAATTTATTTAATAAGAAAAAAAATAAAATCAATATAATTTATTGCGGTATTGACAATAAAGCGAATAATTTTCAAGTAATTTATGAGTTTATTAAAAAAATATGTTTAACAAATAATAGACTAAATTTTAATATTTTTTTGTATAATTCAAAAAATAAATATAAATCATTAAGATGTGTTAAAATAAAATATCAAAAACCATTAAAATATGTTTTAAATTTCATAAAAAAGAACCAAATTGACTTTGGTTTAACAGCTATAAATTATAAACCACTTTATAAATATGGGTGCTCACCTAGAAAATATAATCTTTACCGTAATTTAAATATTCAAAATATAAACCTATGTACAAAAAAAAATCTTAAACATGATTTTTGGAGAAATTCTAAAAATATAAATTACTTAAATTACAATCCTTCTTTTTTAGATTTTAATAATATTTCAAAAATTAACCCTACATACAAACACCCCTCATTTTTTAATAATAAAATTAAGTCGAAACTAAATAGATTATTTATTTAACCATGAAGGCTGTGAAAGCTGTGAAAGCTGTGAATGTTATAGGTTGTGGTCCGTGGGCACAAAATCATATCCGTATATTAACACAGAATAAAATTTTAAACGGAGTTTTTGATTTAGATGAAAATTTATCAAATAATATAGCTAATCAATATGGATGCAAGGTTTTAAAAACAAATGAATTAGTAAATCCAGAAGAAAATTTCTGCTTATTTATTTTATCAAGCGCCAATTCTCACTATAACTTAATTAAAAAATACATACCATATTATAAAAATATATTTGTAGAAAAGCCTGTTGTTGAAAATTTAGATCAATACTTTGAAATTAAATCCTTGCAGGAAAAATACAAATCAAACATAGTAGTTGGACATTTAATTAATTATCATCCAGCATTTCAAAGATTAATTCAAATTATCTTAAATAATGAAATAGGAGAAGTTTTCTCAATCAAATCAATTCGTCATAATTTTGGACGATATAGAGTAGCTGAAGATGTAGTAAAGTCATTATCTGTTCATGATTTATCAATAAACTTTAATATAGCAAGACAGCTTAATGCTAAATTAAAATCTTTTTCATTGCATGGACTTGACTTTATTAAAAAAAATCATTTTGATGAAGTTAGAATTTTTTTAGAATTTAATAATAATATGAAATCAATTATTTCATCTTCATGGATTGCCCCAAATAAAAGTCATATATTGCAAGTTAGCGGCAGCAAAGGTATTGTAGTTTTTGATGATACAGCAAAAATTTTTCGCGAAAAATTATTTATTCAATTTTATCAAAATGATAAAATAAATATCACCAAAACATATAAAAAGACTATTGATATACAAAGTAAAATTGAACCCTTAAAAAATCAAATAAATGAAACTATTAAATTTTTTAGTGGGGAAATTGATTATAGTTTAACTCCTCTTGATGAAAGTTACGAGATTATAAAAATTATTGATAGTTATTAAAAAAGCAACAAAAACTTATTGAAAGTAGTTTCTTGATACATAAAAGCTCATTTGTTGATAATAATGTAAAAATAGGTTCAGGAACTAAGATTTGGCACTTTTGCCATATTCTTTCAGGAACTCAAATTGGCAAAAATTGTACTATTGGTCAAAATGTAATGATTGGTCCAGATGTTGTTATTGGGAACAACGTAAAAATACAAAATAATGTTTCCTTATATAAGGGGATTATAGTTGAGGATGATGTTTTTATTGGACCATCAGCTGTTTTTACCAATGTTAAATTCCCAAGATCTTATGTTGATCAAAAAAATAATTTTGAAAAAACAATTATCAAAAAAGGTTGTACGATAGGTGCTAATTCAACAATCTTATGCGGTATTAAACTTGGAGAGTATTGTTTTGTTGCTGCAGGAGCGGTTGTAACAAAAAACTTTCCCGATAAAAGTGTACTGCTTGGTAATCCCGCAAGGATTAATAAAAAAATAGATATGAAATTTTAATGAAATTTATTGATTTAGACAGCCAATATAACCTAATTAAAAAAGATTTGAACAATCGTTTAAAAAAACTTTTTATAAGAAAAGATTTTATTTTAGGCCAAGAAGTAACAGAATTAGAAAATAATTTGTCAAAAATATCAAAATTTAAATATGTCGAAACTTGTGGCAATGGAACGGATGCATTAAGTTTATCTTTAAAAGCTTTACTTAAAGATCAAAAAGAACAGTACATTATTGTTCCAAATTTTTCTTATATTGCAAGCGCTGAGTTTATACCTTTAAATAGTCACATTCCTGTTTTTATTGATATCAAACCTGATTTTACCATCTCTTTTGAAGAAATTATAAAAGCCTATGATTATTTAAAAAAAAGAAAAAAGAAAGTTGCTGCAATTATTGGAGTTGATTTGTTTGGTTATGAATGCGAGCATTTAAAAATTTACAAGTTTTGTAAAAAAAATAATATCAAATATATTATTGATGGAGCTCAAAGCTTTACCTCTTTTTATCATAAGAATACTAAAGCAAGGAGTTGTGATGTTTGGTGTACCAGTTTTTTTCCATCAAAATCTTTAGGTTGTTACGGGGATGGGGGCGCTGTATTTACACAAAACCAAAAAATTGCAAAATATATTAATGCGCTAAAAACACATGGCGTAATAAATCCAAAAAAAAAGATGTTACATCAAATTATTGGTGTTAATTCAAGACTGGATACTATCCAAGCAGCTGTATTAAATGCTAAGTTAAAAATTTTACCCAATGAATTAAAAAAAAAATCAAAAATATTTAAATATCTAAAATCAAAAATTGAAAGTGATAAATGGTTTATACCTACTCCCAAAAATTTTATTACCCCTTCAGTTTTTACTATTACCTGTAAAGATAAAAAAAGTTTAAATGAAATTAAAGACCAATATAAACCAAATGTAACCTACTATCCATTAATCCTTTCAGACCAAATAGCATTTAAAAAACAAAAAAAAATTATTTTTTCGAATAAATTTTCAAAAAAGTTAACAAAAAGAGTTATCTCAATTCCGTACCATCCTTATATATTTATTAAATGAGTAAAGATAAAAAAATTTTAGTAATTACCTCAAGATCTTTTTATAATGATTACAGAGTTTTAAAATCTATTTATAATTTAATGAATTTTTCTAAAAGAATTTCTATTGCACAGTTATTAAAATCAAATGAAATAATACAAAAAAATAATACAATATTTGATATTAATATTTACTCAATAAAACCTAAAAACAAAGCATCAATTAATATACAAAAATTTTTTGAAAAAAAAGTTGATAAATTTAAAAGAAATGAAAAGTTTTTTAAGATTTTTAAATAAAATAAATGCCATCTTTTTATACCTTTAAATTTTTTAATTTAGGATATTTAAAATTTATAAATGATTATATAAATATAAAATCATATGAAAAAGAGCTAGAGAATATTATCACAAAAAATATACCAGATATTATTTATATTCACGAATTTAAAGCTTTATTAGTATTAAGTAGTATCTACAAAAAAAACAAAATTTTATTTAAGAATATAAAATTTATTTATGACGCTCATGAAATTGAATGTTTTAGAAATCCACCAAAAGTATTTATTATTAAATTATTTATTGAGTTTATAGAAATAAAATTCTTAAAACAGGTAAAAGCTAAAGTAATTTCTGTAAGTCATGGTATTTGTAATTACTATAGTAATAAATTAAAGAATAATAAAAATATTTTCTTAATTAAAAATCTACCATCAAAAATCCGTTTCTATAAAGATAATTACGATATCACTACGGAAAAAAATGTAAAAGAGGTTTTTTTCCAAGACACCCCCCGTGATCCTCCTAACTCAAAACTAGGTATTTATAGTGGCATTTTAACTTTAAATAGAGGTATTGAAGAAGCTATACAATTAATAAATAACTTCCCAAATATATACCTAGCGTTAGTAGGAAGTTTTAATAGTAAAAAATTTGAAGCTAGGTTTGATAAATTAAATTATGACAGATCTCGAATTAAAATAATAGAACATGTAGAAAATGATTTACTGATAAACTTCATTAAAACTGCGGATTTTTCCATTGTTCCAACACTACCTATAACTTTATCGTATTATCATTCTTCACCAAATAAACTTCACGAAAGCAAAGCTGCGAATTTACCTATTTTTGCGCAAATTTTACCTGAGCATTTAATTGAATTAAAAGTAAATTCATCTCATCCAATTGGTGCTGTCTCTGATTTTTTTAATCATATTAATTTAAAAAATGACTTTGAAATCTTTTTAAATCATTTAAATGAATACAAACATAATTATAAATTTGAAAAAATTTCTTATTTCAATTCTCCTGATCAGGTTAAGATTTATCAAAAGATTTTAAGATAATTAAATGAATATTTTAAATAACTTAATTTATAGAACTTATGATTTCTTTAAAAATACAAATCATTATTAATAATGGCTGAAATCAAAAAATTAATTAGCTTACCTCAGAAATGGTATTTTGTTAGATTCTCTATTTTTATTATTATTGGAATATTATTTTTTATATATTTTTCAGAAAGTATTGGAAAAACATTAATTATTTTATCAATCATTCAACTAATAAGTGTAATGTTAGTTAATTTTTTTAAAATAATAACAATCATGTTATTTGGTGATCATAAATAATAGTATGCTATCATAACTTAATATAAATCCATCATATTAATAATTTCTTTAAATTATGAATAATATTTTAGAAAATAAAAAAAAAGCTTCTGTTAGTGAAGCAAATATTTTTTTTAAATTTGATACTAAAAATTTAATTTCTAAAAGTCACTATTTTGAGCAGATTTTTAAATTTAAATTTTCTAAAAAGAAACAATTAATAAGATTTAATATTAAAGCTTTTAATAAGTTTAATCTATATGGATGCGAGGATATTCATGCAGCAATTTATTTTTTTAAATTAAAAGATTGTAAAAAAAAACCTGAGATTTCTAAAAGTATTTATAGTTTAAAATTTTTATATGGGGTTAAGGAAAGAACAATTAGTTTTTTTCATAATTTTTTAACTGATGACGAATTATGCACATATATATATATTGACAAGCATCAACCATATTCTTTTGAAATAACTGATTTTGAAATAATATCATCAAATGATCATATAAAGGTAAATAAGTTGAATAATAATTTTCATATTAAAAAAAAACCAACTAGTTTGCAAAAAGTTTGGTACCAAAAAAATAATAGAATATTTTGTGAATTTCTTGGATATAATTTTTTTGCTGATATGCCTAATAATTTTAATTTAAATGATGTTCCCCCTGATCTAATAAAGGCAGTCAATCATTTGCTATTTGGAAATATTGAAAAAATAGTTTTTGATGAGCCATCATATCTCGTTAATAAAAATTATTTAAACAAAAGAGAAGTTTTAGATTCTAAATATTTTCAAAATCAAAAAAAAATGCTACTTTGTTTTTCAACTGGAGAAGATTCTACTGCAGCGCTTTTAATACTTCCTGAAAATGATACTTATTGTTATTATTCCAAAAGAAATTATAATCATTACTATACATCTTTAGGATATTTAATAAATCTTGGAACTGATTGTAATGAAGAGCATTCTTTATCTTTAATTCAAAATATCATCAAAATAGAAAATAATTTTGAAAAAATTGGTTTATTTCATGGTTTAACACATGGGTATAGAGACAACTATGGGTATGGAGCACTTGGATTGCTACTCGGATATTATTTGAATATTAAGATTATTGCATTTGGTGGTGTGATGGAACAAGTTTTTTTGAAATCAGGCTTTAATTTTACAAATATTATTAAATATAAAAGTTCTAGTTTTAATAGATATCGAGATTTTTTTGCAAATTTTGGTTTTTACTTTTCCTTTCCTGTCGGTTTTATTTCAGAAGTTGTGACTAGTTCAATAGTTTCAGATATTAACAATAAATATATCACAAACGCATGTCCTAATAAAACTATTTATGCCAAAGATTGTGGTTATTGTTTTAAGTGCTTTAGAAAGACATTATTAAAAAAAGAAACAAATGTAGTTATAGATAAATCTTTGTTAAATATTTTTGAAAAACGGCCCCTTAAAAGTGCAACAAGTCTAATTTATAGTATAAATTCTTCAGGTATCGAAGTCCCCAACGCATTAAAAGAATATAGCCACTTAAAATTATGTTTTTTAAAAAAATATTACTCGGGTGAAATGAACAGTTTATTACCTTTGTATTTTTCATCTTATGTAAAAAAAAAATTAAAAGAATATAAAATTGAACCAATGAATATTGAGGAAGAAAAAAAATTGAAAGAAATTGCAAAAATTTTTGATCCGAAAAATTACTCTGATAAAAGAGCCCTCTAATTTTATTGTTTTAAGATAAATCACCTAACTAATAAATAAATTAACATCTAAATTATAATATTATTTTTGAAGATCGTATCTAATTTTTTATTATTTAACTTACTTTTCTTATTATTAATGAGTCACAAGACTAATTCTCAAGAAATTTTAATTGAGTCTTTTGAAGCAAATAAAAATAATTCAATTTATTTAAAATATGACCAAATTAAACAAAGTTATATTATAGAAATAAATTCAAAAAATACAAAAACAATAAGAACAACGTCAAATATTTTTTATGAATTATTTATGGATACTTATGGGAATAGTATTGCTGGAATATTTTACGGGGATAATAAAAAAACAGATATTTTAATAAACAATAAAGTTTTAAAAAATGATTGTCTTAATAAAAATTTTTATATTCATGAACAAAAGTTTATTTGGTTCAGTGAATGCGATAATAAGAATTATATTAGTTTTATAAATAAAAATAATTCTCTTAGGAAATTAGAAATCAAATCTCGTCCGATTAAATTTATAAGAAAAGAAAATGATTTATTTTTTTTAGCTAATTCTTTTAAAACACACATGCTATATAAGATAGATATTAAAAATGATGATTTGATTATTAAAAAATCTAAATCCCCTTTTTATATAAATATAAATCCCCTTTTTATATAAATATAAATCAAATTGAGATTGAGAGATTATATCATAAATATTTTAATGAAAATTATAGCCTCTTTAATAATGATCATGGAAGATTAAGTTGGTTTTTATCTTATCAACTTTTGGCAGTTAGCGAACTTCTAAAAATAAGAGATTTTAATTATTTAAATAAAGATATTGTAAAAAAAAGTAACATAATGTTAAAAAATTTAATTCAACAATATGAAAAAGACAAATGGAAAGCAACAAAGTATAATGACTTAAAAAAAGCAGAACGTTTATTAGTTCTAGACTCAATGATTATTTACTCTATGACTTCTTTGTGTAATAATTTAAAAAAAGATTGTAAATTTAAAAATCAAATTAATAATATTTTAGAAGAAATTTATTTATATCATGAAAATTCATATGATAAGGATTACAATCATTACATATTTAATAAAGATGCAAAAAATAAAGATTTTTTGCCATATAATATGCAGAATGTATTTGCCTTAGCGTTAATAGAGAATCTTAGATTTAATGATAATAAAAAATACTTAAAAAAAACAGAACAACTATTTGATAGTTTTTATATCAATTTCTATAATAATAAGTCTTATTGGGATTATCGGCCAATATATTCAAAAAATCATTCAAGGTTTAAGGGTAGAGGTGAGGATATTAGGCATGCCTCGTGGAATGTTTTTTTTTTAATGGAATTTTGTAAGTACGCTTCTATTTCATATAAAAATAAATGTAAATTTATTGAAAAAAAATTAAATGAAATTTTTATTCAACTAACAGTAAATAATGGTTTCAAACAAAATCTATTTTCAGATAAAATAATTTCACTTAAATATCCAGAATGGTTTTGGATCAAATTGGTAAAAAAAAATCATCCTTTTTTTAATCGTCTCTTGCATGATAATTTTTTTCACTTTAATGGTGGATATTTTTTAAACAACGTATTGCTTTATAAAAAAATGAACAATTAAAAAGTAATTTGTGATCAATTAGTTTATTTTTAAAAATGTCTAGACATTATTTTCGCTTGAAACCTTTAGTTGCAATTATTGGACTTGGATATGTGGGCCTTCCTTTGCTTGTTAATTTAAGTAAATTAGGAACTTTTAGAATTATTGGATTAGATCATAGTAAAAGTAAAATAGATTTACTAAAAAAGGGTATCAGTTATATTGATGATATAAAATCTTCATACATTAAAAAATTAAAATTAAAACCTAGGTTTTCCACTTCCATTAAATCTCTCAAAAATGCAGATTTTATTTTAATCTGCTTACCAACACCTATTAAAGATACTAAAGAACCTGATAACTCAATATTAAATAGTTTTATAGAAGATTTATCTAAAATAAATTTAAGAGGGAAGGTTATTTGTTTAGAAAGTACTGTTTATCCTGGACTTACTGAAGAATTATTTTTACCATTATTTCAAAGACAAAGGTTAAAAGTTGGAACAGACGTTTTTTTAGGTTACTCGCCAGAACGAATTGACCCTTCAAACAAAAAATATACCATTGAAAATGTTCCTAAAATTGTATCAGGATATACCAACAGATGTTTACAAAAAATTAATGAATTATATTCAAAAATCTCAAAAACAGAAAAAGCTTCATCAATAAAATTAGCTGAATTTGTAAAGTGTTATGAAAATGTATTTAGATCAATAAATATCTCTTTTGCAAATGAGATGAAAGTTTTATCTCAAAAAGTTAATTTAGACATTTTTGAAATTATAAAATTAGCAAATACAAAACCATTTGGAATTATGCCATTTTATCCCGGTCCAGGAATGGGTGGACACTGTATACCCGTTGATCCACACATATTATCTTGGTATGCCAAAAAAAATAATTTTTATACATGATTTATAGAACTTTCAGGTCAGATTAATGACACTATGCCAAATTATATTGTTAAAAGATTACAAGATCATGCTTCAAGAAATAATATTAAAGGTAAAAAGATTTTATTATTAGGTATTACATATAAAAAGAATATTTCTGATCTTAGAGAGTCACCAGCAGTAAAGATTTTTCATTTATTAAACAATCTGAATTATGAAGTATTTTTTTATGACCCATTAATTGACATGAAAGATATACAAAATTTAAAAATAAAAAAATCTAATTTAAATAGATATGATCTTAAAAAATATGCTTATGTAATTTGTCTTGCTGATCATGATGCTTTTGATTACAAATTTATATTAAAATATTCCAACTTTATATTGGATACCAGAAATAGATTTAATCCAAAAAATAAAAAAATTATAACAGCTTAAAATTGTTTAAAATACACAATTCATTTATTTATATTTCGGCTTTTCTTCCGCTCTTACTGATAACAGGACCTTTTTTACCAGATTTAGTTGTATCAGTTTTTTCTATTTATTTTTTATTTTATATTTTTAAAATTAAAAATTTTTATTATTTTAATAATAAACCTTTAATTATTTTTTTTATTTTTTGTTTTTATTGTCTTCTTATAACTTTTATAAATGTAGAGGATAACTTATTAAATTTTAAAAGCTCACTTTTTTACTTTAGGATAGGATTATTTAGTTGTCTCATATGGTATTTAATTGAAAAAGATAAAAGTATTTTAAAATATTTTTATTATGCATTGATTATTAGTTTTTCAGTTTTAGTAATAGATGGATATTTTCAATTTTTTACTGGAGCAAATATTCTAAATTTCCCTTACAAAGGTGGGCGTATATCATCATTATTTGGAGATGAATTGATAATGGGTTCATATTTATCAAGATTGTTTCCTTTATTTTTTGCTTTATTTTTAATAAAAAAGAAATATAGATTTGAAACTTACTACATAGGAATATTATTTATTCTAATCGATATTTTAATTTATATATCCGGTGAAAGAACGTCTTTTTTCTTTTTAAACATATCAACTATTTTTATAATCATACTAATTAAAGAATATCAAATATTTAGATTAATTACTTTTTTAGTTGGTTTAGTATTAATTGTGGGTCTAACATTAACTAATGATAATCTTGCAAATCGAATGATAAAAAATCCAATTAAATCCATGGGTTTAGTAAAAGATGCTCAATATAAAAATATATTTACCCCGAAACATGATAGCCATATTAGAACAGCGTTTAATATGTTTCTCGATAAACCTATCTTAGGTCATGGTCCTAAGATGTTTAGATTTAAATGCTCTGAGCCTAAATATGCAGTTGGTATTAAACCTTGTAGTACTCATCCACATAATTTTTATGTACAATTGTTAGCTGAGACAGGAATAATAGGATTTTCGTTTTTATTTAGTGCTTTTTGTTATGTTTTATATTGTGCTTACAGGCAGCTAAAATCCATTGTATTAAAAAAGAAAAGATATTTATCTGATTATCAGGTGTGTTTATTAGCAGGAATATTAATTACCGTATGGCCTTTTTCTCCTAATGGTAATTTTTTTAATAACTGGTTAGCAATTGTCTATAGCCTACCTATAGGTTTTTATCTTCAATCAATATACTCTAAGAAAATTAGAAGACATAAAAAACCTTCCTAAATAATAAGGATAGTTCTTATCCTTATTTCTTCCCCTTAAGTCATTTTAAGTATAAATTTAATTAAACTGTAGTTACTACGTAGTAACAAGCTAATTTTTTTTAAAATTTTTTTCTTTACCATTACCAATTGATGGTATGTATTTTCTATTTGGTTCTTACTAGTCATATATGCTCCTATTTTTGCCATATTGTTTTATTATTCATCTACTGATACAAAGTTGCTGCGCCAAACATCCTCCTCCACAACACCAGCACACTTTAAAAACTCCACAGCTCTAAAATGAAATTGCAATAGCTATTTACAAAAACTGTTAACAGTAGATGTTTAAAATTTATTACTATTGTTCCTATAAGTGAAATCCCGTTTGAAATAGGATCTACTTGAAAAAGTCTAGAATTTTCAAAAAATTTTTAGCATCCATGAACGAGTCAAACACAGTATTAAAGGCTAGAGTAGAAGTAACATCAACTGAGTTTAGAGGAGGTGGGGGTATCTTTTTTTTCTAAGTAATTTCTTGTTCCATCTAGTATCTTTTTTATCTATTACTAAGCCATACAGAGTAAGGAGCTGTGTCTTTTGAAAAGTGCGTAGATCTTGAGTCGACATCACATGATCATTAATCTCTGTTGATCTATGAAGCTTTAATAAAAAAAAGTTTTTACTAAATAAAATAATACTCAATGCACCATGAGGAGCGATTGCCCAACAATTGGCAACTATTAATTTTCAAGGATAATAGAAGATTAAATTAATCAATATCGTATTCAAATCGTATTGGATTTACTTTTGTTTAAATAAGTGTTAGTGTTGTTTATGATTTTAAAAGGAATGATGATTACAAATCAATTGCTCTACCAGCTGAGCTACAAGGGCATAACCGATTTCTATTAAGAAATCTTAGACTAATCAAGAATTTTTTTTAAATAACTT
>Ga0222670_1000360_pt1 | contig 19771 bp, 23 predicted proteins | sample AntAcemetagen732_FD_181148 | JGI IMG/M metagenome (GOLD analysis project Ga0222670, IMG submission 181148) | Saline water microbial communities from Ace Lake, Antarctica - #732 | ecosystem: Environmental > Aquatic > Non-marine Saline and Alkaline > Saline | place: Antarctica: Ace Lake... | reverse complement strand
TAAGTTTTGATTTGGAAGCAATAATTTTTGATACTTTTAAAACTTCTTTATCTAATTTAGATTTGGCAAAACAATCATTGATTAATCCAATTTCTTTAGCGTATTTTGCTTTAATAGGATCTCCAGTTAAAAGCATTTTCATCATTATTTTTCTATTAACCTTTCTACTCACCGCAACCATAGGTGTGCTACAGAATAAACCTATATTTACTCCAGGAGTTGCAAAAATTGCATCATTTGTGCTGTAAGCTAAATCACAACTGGCAACTAATTGACACCCCGCTGCAAACGCTGCTCCATGAACCTTTGCAATAACTGGTTTTTTTCCTTCAACTATTTGAAGCATTAGCTTTGAACAAAGATTAAAAAGTTTTTGGTATTTGGCTTTCTTTTTTAAACCGTTTACTTCTTTTAAATTATGACCTGCGCTAAACCCTTTTCCAGCACCTTCAATAATTATTACTTTAACGTTATTATCATTATCTAATTTTTTAAAAGCTTTAATTAGATCGCCTAAATTTCTAAATGAAAGTGCATTATATGTTTTGGATTCATCGATAATTACTGATGCTATTTCTTTGTCTAAAATTTTGATCTTAATATTACTCAAGTTTGCCATCTTCTCTCATCTTAGCTCTAATTTTAGTAGCTGAGATTTTCTGAATTTCCTCTGACAAAACAACTTCTTCAATTTTGTAGCCAACCCCTCTTCCATAACAAATATTAGTGATATTTGGCACCATCATCACTTTAAAGTGTCCTTCAAATTCTGGGTTTAATTTTTCTTCAATATTTTTTTTAATCGTTTCAAAGTCAAATGGGTTATCGTCAACACCTTGAACATCTCTAATTTGAATGCAGACCTGGCCTGTTTTTTTAACTATCTCTTGAAACAAAGCATAATGACCATCGTGAAATGGTTGCCATCTGCCTAACATTTGTGCTGTTGGTTTTTTATTATCCCATTCGTAAGCCATTATTTGATCTCCTTTAATATTATTGGTGCCCAGTGTTTAGCATCTTGTGTTATGACCTGACAATCAAATTTTTCAGGTTTTATAAACATCTTGTTAGTATCGTCAAAACGTCCTTCTTTTATTGTATTTACCCAAATAATATAATCTGCTGGGAATAAGTTTCTTGCCTCAGGTGTGGGGCAAACAAAATCTGCAACAACATAATTTCCTTCATCTTTTATTTTTTTTGCAAAACCTGCCATTCTTTTGGCTTGTCTTATTCTGCCTTCTTCTGAAAAATCCCAATCATTCGCTTCTTTTCTAACTTCATCAGCGTTAAGTCTTTTAGCATTTAGTGATGGAGCAATTTCATTTGCTAAAGTTGTTTTGCCTGATCCTGGAAGACCCATAATTAATATTATTTTCATTTTAAATTAAGTTTGTTGCAATCCATTTATGAAATTCATGTGTAGGGTTATCCATTATTGGTGAAAAATTTCCACCATTATATGCTGGTGAGTTTCTACCTTCCTGCATTCCCTCTATTGCTTTTATATCTTCTGACATAACTTCCTTCCAAAATTTTGCATTTTTTTTTCTCATACCAGAAAACTCAACACTATTGGCGCTTTCATCACCCACGTAATACATCATTAAATGTTCTTTAGTTTCATTGATAGATTTTGGCTCTAACCAAAAAATATAAAAGTGATCTATATGCAAACCAATCATTACGTTGGGAAAAAGAGCAATGTACTCAGCTTTTTTTGATAGATCTTTTGACCAATTTGTAAAATTATTAAAAGTTTTTTCCCCTTTAACAGGTTGATCGTATTTATCGGTTCCTTGGCCCGCAAATCTATTAGGTAAACCTTGAATATGATAATGATCACTAATATTTGAAACTTTATTTAATTCTGGGTGTATCCAAGGTAAATGATAGCTTTCACAATAATTTTCTATTGCAAATTTCCAATTGCATTTAACATCAAGAATGAAATACCCATGATCTTTTGAGTGTTTAAGTAATTTTTGATCCTCTTTAGATATGAATTTTGACCATCTTTCTTCAAGAGGTTTGATATATTCATCGAACTCTAATTCATTACCATTTATATTAATAAATATTATGTCCATCCATACTTTAGTTCGAATCTCTTTTAAATTGCTTGTGGATTTGTCAAATTTTTCTGTCACATGAATATTTAATCCACCAATATGAGGCGTGGCTACTAATTTTCCATCAAAATCATAGGACCATGAATGATAAGGACATCTTAAAACATTTTTTAAAGAACAGGGCTTATCTAAAAGCCTAAATCCTCTATGACTACAGACATTATGAAACACTCTGATTTTATCCTCTTTATCCCTTAAAATGATTAGGGGGATCCCTAATAAATTGTATGGCTTGGCATCTCCAATGTTTGGAACTGAGCTTGCCGCTCCAATTACGCACCATTTATCTGCAAAAATCTTCTCTCTTTCAAAAATCAAATAGTCAGGGCTGGTGTAGCATTCATTTGGTAGACCGTGAGCTTTCTCAATCGGGTTGCTCACTACCTTGATCTTTTCCACATCCATGATACCTGACAAGGTGAAGTTTTTAGGGTTTTCAGACATTAGAAAAAATTATCACTGGCTCAATTTTTGGCAACAAATATCTTTATCCACAAGATGAATTTCTTTGACAGCTTTTATAAAAAAGCTAATGATCGGGAAAATGAATTTTTCACTTGAGGTAGGACCTCACACAGATCTAGATACACTGCCTCCCGTTAAGGATGTTTATATCACTATGCTACCTGGTGGAGACTATAAAGAAACGGCTGAAAAATCAGGTGATTTAGTTAAAAAAGGATTTAATCCGGTTCCACATTTTCCAGCAAGATCGATTACAGATGATGCTCAACTTAAAGATTATATTGCAAGATGTAAAGATGTGGGCGCTAAACAAGCTTTAGTAATTGGAGGAAGTAGAGAGCCAGTTGGAAAATTTGATAGTTCAATTCAAATTTTAGAGACAGGATTTTTTGATGGAATTAAAATAGGAATAGCAGGACATCCAGAGGGAAGTCAGGATATTTCCGATACAGAATTAGAAAAGGCTATGATAGATAAAAAACCTTACGCCGACTATATAGTAACTCAGTGGTTACTCGACAGTCAACCTATCGTAGATTTCATTTCTAAGCAGTCAGTACCAGTGCATGTAGGAATTACTGGGCCAATGAAAATAACTAGCTTAATTAAATTTGCTAATATTGTTGGGGCGAAAAATTCTATAAACTTTCTTAAGTCTAATTTTAGTAAGGCATTAGATTTATTGAAACCTAAAGACCCTAATGAATTAATTGGGAAAGTTAAAGAGTTTACTGGCAACTTTCACATTTATACATTCGGTGGCTTGAAGGAAACTAACAAGTGGTTGAAGGAGAACGGTTATGTCTAATGAATTTGACTATACTAAACTAAAGCATGTAACTTCAGTTGATCAATCAGATCGTGAAGTACCATATAACTTAAGACAAAGTGGTCCTACAAAAGTTGAAATGTTAATTTCAACAAGAGTAAGAAAATCTCCATACTGGCATCTATCAATGGAAGCTGGTTGTTGGAGAGCAACTGTTTACAATCGTATTTATCATCCAAGAGGTTATGTGAAACCAGAAGATGGTGGAGCAATGGTTGAGTACGAAGCAATTAAAAATCACGTTACGATGTGGAACGTTGCTGTTGAAAGACAAATTAGAGTTAAGGGTCCTGATGCAGAAAAGTTTACAGACTACGTTATAACTAGAGATGCAACTAAAATCTCACCTATGAGAGCAAGATACGTAATTTTATGTAATGCTTATGGTGGTGTTTTAAATGATCCTATTCTTCTTAGAATTTCAAAAGATGAGTTTTGGTTCTCTTTATCAGACTCTGATATTGGAATGTATCTTCAAGGTGTTAATGCTGATGGAAGATTTGATTGTTCTATTGAAGAAATTGACGTTTGTCCTGTACAAATTCAAGGACCTAAATCAAAAGCTTTAATGAAAGACCTTATTGGAGATCAAGTTGATCTAGATAATATGCCTTTCTATGGTTTAGCTGAAGCAAAAGTTGGTGGAAGAAGTTGTGTTATTTCTCAATCAGGTTTCTCAGGTGAAGCTGGATATGAAATCTACTTAAGAGAAGCAACTAAATACGCTGATGATATGTGGAATGCTGTTCTTGCTGCGGGCAAAAAGCATAGCCTAATGGTTATCGCTCCTGCTCACCATAGAAGAATTCAAGCTGGAATTCTTTCTTGGGGACAAGATATGGATCATCAACACAATCCTTTTCAGTGTAATCTTGGTTATCAAGTTTCATTAGCTGGTAAAGGCGAATGGAATAAGAAAGCTGACTATATTGGTAAAGCTGCATTAGAAAAAATGGGTGCAGAGCTTAAGGATGGAAAAAAACCTTACAAACTTCAGTTAGTGGGTCTTGAATTGGGTGGAAAACCAATTGAAGAATATGCTCCTGACTTCTGGTTAGTGTCACCTGAAAATGGTGGAGATCCAGTTGGGTTTATTACATCACCCTGGTATCACCCTGAAAAAGGTCAAAATATTGCAATGGGGTATGTGCCATTTGATGGAACATTAAATGCTAATGGTTTTCCTAAAGGTAAAGTTGGAACTAAGTATAAAGTTCACTTACCCGCTAAATATTCTGATACACTAGGAACGCCTGTTGATGCTGTGGTAGTGGATATTCCATTTACAGAATCATTTAACGCAAACACAAGGGAAGTCGTTAAAGGTTAAATTAATTACCTGGGGGAGATTAAATTCTCCCCCATTAATAATGACAAAAACATTCCTAATCGCAATTTGCATAATAATAGTAATTGCTTTAATACTCTTTCCATTATTGGTTTCTTACAAAGCACAAAAGAATAGTAAAAAAAATAAATAATGTTTGGTGAATTTTTAAGTATAATTGTCAGATCTATTAAATTAGATAAAACACTTTACAAAGATAATAAGAACTTTGGTGAAGCAGCTATATACTTTGCAGCTATAATCATTTTATTAACGGCTATTATTGGTTTAATACCAGGGTCTATTTTTTTACAATTTATGAGTGGAGTTTTTGGTTCTGCTAATATTCAAGGACCATCAGTAAGATCTGTTATTATTACTACGATAATTGTCTGGTTAATAAAAACTGCTTACTTATATTTTGTTGGAGTGGTACTTTTTCCAAGCAAAACAACAAAATGCAATTATAGAAAAATACTAGTGACAGTTGGTTATGCAAGTTCACCATTAATACTAAACAGTTTTATTGTTGATATAAAACTTTTATACTTCATGTTTATTCCCTACATTTGGTACAATGTGTCTCTAATAATTGGAATTAATCAAATTTTAAAATATGAAAGTTATTTTAAATCAACAATAATAGTTTTAGCACCAATTATATTGTTATTTTTATTTTTTGTAAGCCAATTATTTAATAATCATTCATCAGTAGTAAGCTAAATTGGAAATATAGTTTTTGAAAGTTTACAAGAATTGCAGGTCTTAAATCCTGTTAGGATTAAATTTTGAGAAACGCTTGGGTCTTCTTTTTTACACTCTTCACAAAAATCATCTAATTCAAGAATTTCTTCATTATCATTTATTTGATCATCAAAATCTTTAGTCATTATCTGTAAGACCGGCACCAGCTCCACCTTGCTTTAGACTTTCATTTTCCTCAACAAATGTTTCTTCAGAAAGTTTGTAGAGTTCATTCCACTCTTTTTCTTCAAATGAGTCTCGATTTTCTAAAACCTTTAAGTAAATATTTTCAGCAGACTCAATAATTTCATTTTTTGTATGATTGGAATAAATGTTGTTATTAAAGTTTAATATAAACTCTCTATCATCCATTTTTAAGAATATTCTTTTGCCAATTACCTCAGATGCTCTACTGATAAAGGGTAAAAAAAGTAATGGATATGCAACTTTTTTAAAGGTTATTTCGTTTAAACTTTCTAAAGTTCTAATCTGATCTAAACAATTTACACCCGCAATTATTGGACAATATTCATTTTTATTAGCTTCATTGTCTTTATTGATGAGGCTTATATTTTCTAATCTTAATTCTTTTTTTTTCTTAAAAAAACTATTTAAGTTTTTAATTCCAGGTAGGCTAAAAATCTCAAGTAGTCTTATATTTTTTCCAATCTCTTCTGCAATACCCCATGAATAACCAGCAGCTTTACTCGATCTTTTAGAAACTGTATCTATTTCACTTAATGATCTCATGATAATTAATTATAAATCCAATACTCATCATATTTTTTTAATTGCTCTGGTAAGGGGGCTCCTTGAAACATACATATTCTTAACCATTTATCTGATCTTGGATCAAATTTTAATGCTCCAAAGAAAGATAGCTTAAGTCTTAACATGTCTATTGGCATTATTTCCTGACCAATAGTATTATCTTGTATTTCTGAATAAGGAAATTTCTCAACAATAAATGCTCTTCTTACAACGTGTCTTAATTCATTATTGGTTGATAAAAATTTAGCAATTGTCCAACTGTTTTTAGATACTGACAATAAATCATAAAGTTTTTTAATATCTCTTGCTATCGCAAGAGGTTGTTCTAAATCTGCTCCATTCTCATCAAATCTATTTGCTAGTCTTGGCTCTTCTTTATTTTTTGAAATAAACCAAAAGTTAAGATTATTTTCCTTTTTAGAAAAATCTATATTCAATATTTCTGAATATTTATTTTCAAGAATGGTCTTTAAATCTGCTACCGTCCTCTCGGTTGGTATATTAAAGTATTTTCCTTCTTCAGAACTCATTTCTTGAATTAATGGTGTAACGATATCATCAAAGGGTTCCATCATCATTGAAACAACATACTCAATACATTCTTCACAATAGTTTTTTTCTAAATGTAAGTACATCTCATTAAATGCAAAATCTTGTTTAAAGTTAAACTCTTTATCAAGATGCATAATAAATTTATTCAAATCACTTAATAAAGATTTAATTTTTATAATTTGATATTCACTCTCTGTATTCCAAGATGTGATATTTTTAATTGATTTTTTTAAACAACCTAAAAATAACTCTATCTCTTCATTTGAAATATTTTTTATTTCTCTTATTTTTTTTAATGAGGTTTCTCTTGCAGAAATCCAGTTATTTAAAAGTGTTGGATGATTAACTATAAAAGGAGCCATGCCTAGACCCGTTGAATTTCCTATTCCTAAATTTCTACAAATTTCAGGATCTAACTTTACAGCTTTCGTGGGGTTTTTATTTTTTGCAACATGATTAACTTGATCAAAAGTGAATTGTCTTACCAGGTAAACAAGCATCATCTCTAATCTGAAAGGTCCGTATATTTCCTTTCTATCTTTAATTCTAAATCTATCTGCTAAGCCAAATTTACCTGACCCATAAACCGCTGTAGTTCTGTATAAATAACCAACTTTATCTAGTAATTCTCTATCTGGCTGAACACCTTTGCTTAAGCTTTCAACTACATGATTAAATACTCTAACGGACTTGTTTGCTCTGGATAGAGTTAACTCTTTAAATGAAAGTCTTCCAAACTCTTGCTTGGGTACTTCATTTTTTAATCTTTCAATATCCTGTTTTGCCGGAACACCATCAAAAAGAGTAAATGCTGTATCCCATTTTGTTGCAATAACTCTATCAGATCTTTCGTTTTCATCCAATTCGTTTGCAAAACAGATTAATGAATAAACTCTATTTTTTTTCTTAAATGAATAAACTGCTGTGCCGTAACCATGCTCATTCAATTCAAATAAGTCTCTTTTATACTCCCAGTCTTTAAATTCTTTTAAAAAGCTTCTTAAAAAAGAAAGCTTAGATTGATGAAAAGAGCCAAGTCTTGAAAGTTTCATTACTACATAGGGGTCTCTTAAAGGAACGTTCATCAATTCATTGCTTTGTAAAAATTAAACCAATTATTTCCAAGAATGCCGTTAACTTCACTTTCTGAAAATCCAACTTTTTTTAAACCTACTTCTAAATTACTAAACCCTCTTGCATCTAAAAACCAATCTGGTTGCTGAGGAAATCCAGGTTTATTTTTTGACCCTTCTCCAAAATTTTTACTTTTAGTCCACGTTCCATTACGCATCCACTCTACAATTGTGTCTGGCTGCTTTAAGCAAAGATCAGATCCTATTCCTATTTTTTCAGCTCCAATAATTTCAGCCGTTTTAGCAGTCATTTCACAAAAGCTTTCTAAAGAACAATCTGTTCCGTCTTTTAAATGGTGGGGGTATAAAGATAAACCCAACATTCCTTTATTGTCAGATAAAATTTTTAATAGTTCATTTGATTTATTTCTTTTAGCTGGATGCCAAAAAGAAGGGTTAGCGTGTGTGATTGCAATTGGTTTTTCACTTATCTCGATTGCATTAATTGTGCTTTTCTCCGCTGAATGTGACATGTCTATTACAAGGCCAAGTCTGTTCATTTCTTTAATTACTTCTCTTCCAAAATTAGTAACTCCGCTATCTACACTTTCATAACATCCTGTAGCTAGTAACGACTGGTTATTATAAGTAAGCTGCATAAACCTACACCCTAAGTCGTAAACTTTTTCAACTAATCCAATATCATCTTCTATAGGTGAACAATTTTGAAAACCAAAAAATACTGCAGTTTTATTTTCAGATTTAGCCTTTTCAATATCTTTAAAACTTTTGCCGTGAAAGATTAAGTCTGAATTATTTGCAAAGTGATTTTCCCAATTTTTAATTACTTCTTTTAATTCACCAAAATCTTCGTGGTAAACAATAGTTACGTGGATTGCGTCAAGTCCTGCTTGCCTGTTTATCTGAAAGATTTCTCTAGACCAGTTACAGTATTGTAAATTATCAATTTTAAAATTCATTATGATCTTATTTTTTTAAAGAATATCAATAAGATAGATAATTTCTATTAATTTTATTGAAATTTTAAGCTTAATTTGAAATAACAATTTACGTTAAAATAAAATTACATCAAATGACTAAAAATAAATCTAAAAAAGTATCAATTGTAATGGGCAGCCAGTCTGACTTCAAAACAATGATATTTTGTGAAAAAGTGCTTAAAAAATTAAATATAAAATTTGAAACAAAAATTATATCAGCTCATAGAACCCCTAATAGGATGTATGAATTTGCTATTAATGCTGAAAAAAATGGTATTGCAGTAGTCATTGCTGGCGCTGGAGGATCTGCTCATCTACCAGGTATGATTTCAGCACTTACATCCTTACCGGTACTAGGAGTTCCGATTGAAAGTAAAAAACTTAAAGGACTTGATAGTCTTTTATCAATAGCACAAATGCCAAAAGGTATACCCGTTGGAACTTTAGCGATTGGTGAAGATGGTGCAACTAATGCTGCATTATTAGCAGCATCTATTATTGGAGTTAGTGATACCTCTGTTAAAAAAAAATTAAATCAATGGCGTCTAAGCCAAAGTAAATCTGTTAAAAAAAATCCAAAGTAATTTTTAAATATGTCTAAACCAATTCTTGGAATTATCGGTGGAGGTCAGTTAGGTAGCATGCTTGCACTTGCTGCAAATAAATTAGAAATTAAGACTGTTATTTTTTGTGATGATATTGATGCTCCTGCACAAAATTTTTCTAATGGATTTGTGCACGGTGAATATAACGATCAAACTAAAATTAATGAGTTCTTGGGTAAAGTAGATGTTATTACATATGAATTTGAAAATATTCCTTATGAAACATTAAATGAAATTAATAAGATAAAACCTGTTTTACCAAAACCTTCTGTAAATAGAATAATTCAACATAGATTAGCTGAAAAAGATTTTATCAATAATTTAAACATAAGAACAACCCGATATGTGTCGATTGAAAAAAAATCCGAAATGGAGTCGGTAGAAGATTTTCTACCTGGTTTACTTAAAACTTTAACCTTAGGATATGATGGCAAAGGGCAATATCCTATTAAAAGTTTACAAAGCCTAGATAAAATTGATATCGATTATTCAAAAGGGTATATCTTAGAAAAATTAGTTAAATTAAAAAAAGAGATCTCAATAATTATTACTCGTTTTAGTGCTCAAAAATATGAGATTTACGAACCTATTGAAAATGTTCATGAAGATCAAATTTTGAGAAATTCTAAAATTCCAGCTGATATTAGTGATAAAATTTTAGAACAATCAAAGCTTTGGGCAACTCAAATTTCAGAAGAATTAAAATATGTTGGAACTTTATGTGTTGAGTTTTTTATTGATAGAAATGACAATCTTTATGTAAATGAAATTGCTCCAAGAGTTCATAACTCTGGGCACTTAACAATTAACGCATACAATATAAGTCAATTTGAAAATCATGTAAGAGCTGTCTGTAAACTTAAGCAAATCCCACTTAAAAAAATATCTAATGCTAAAATGACAAATATAATTGGTGACCAAATTGAAAATTACAGAAATAAAGAATATACTGAAAATGAATTTTTCTTTGATTATTTAAAGAAAAAAATAAAGAATAAGAGAAAAATGGGTCATCTAATAACTCTCATTAGTTAGATATTATAATAATGCTAAAATCAATAGAGGGTAATTTTGATAATCTGGAAGTTCATGAACTTCTTATTAAGCATTTTATTGAGTTAAGATCTGTATCACCTGAAGGTAGCGCTCATGTTCTAGATATTGCTGGCTTAAAAGATCCTTCTATTAAATTTTGGAGCCTGTGGGAAGAAAGTGATCTGATGGGCAGTGGTGCTTTGAAGTTTTTAGATAAAGAGCATGGAGAATTTAAATCTATAAGGGTTAACGATAAATTCAAAAATAAAGGATATAGCTTAAAGATAATCAATCATCTTATTAATGAGGCAAAAAAACTGAATATTAAAAGATTAAGCTTAGAAACTGGCTCTGGTAAATTTTTTATGCCAGCTAGAAAATTATTTGTCAAATGTGGCTTTGAAGCATGTGAGCCCTTCTCTCACTATGAAGATGATATAAATTCAGTCTATATGAGTATGTTAATTAACAACAATTAACTCTTTAATCATATATAATTTGAATTTTAGTTGACAAAACCTCAATAAATCTAAACAAAGCGTAAATTACTTAATTATAAGTAATAAATGTAACACAACAATAAGTAAGAAGATAAATATGAGTCTACAAGGAAAAGTAAAATGGTTCAATCCAACTAAAGGTTTTGGTTTTATTGAAAGAGAAGATAAAGAAAAAGATGTATTCGTTCACGTTTCAGCAGTAAGAGATGCTGGCATGAATGGTTTAGATGAAGGTCAAGCTTTGACTTTTGAAGTTGAAGATGGTCCAAAAGGTCCTTCAGCGGTAAACTTAAAAACTGCATAATATTCACACTTTTTATTGGCTGCGATTTTTTAATTAAATTATTTTTTAATTATTTAGCTAAATATTTCAGCCAATACCACTCAATTTTTTATAAGAAATTCTTTCACTACTGCATTAAATTCCTCAGGTTTTTCTAAATGAACATTGTGAGAGCAGCCTTTAATTACCTTTAAATCACTATTAGGAATATTATTATTCAAGGTTTCTACTTGATTAAAATTATAAGCTTTATCTTGATCTCCCCAAACTATCAATGTTTCATTTTTAATATTTTCTAAATTTTCAATCCCACTCCAATTCTTCATAGCAACCAATCCATTGTCTGCAGCTTCTATGGAAGTTTGTTTACCGGCTTCGTCACAAAGATAAAAATATTTTGATTTATCCTCTTCTATAAACCAAGTTTTGGCTATTCTATGAGCAGTAACATCTAATCCATTAATTTTTAACTTTTCTCTAGATTGATCAATAGTTTCAAATCTACCAGGTATATTTCCTCTTGGCCCAGTGCCATAACAAATTAATTTTAAAATTTTTTCACCAGCTATTTTTGCTATTTCTTGAACAATCATTCCACCCATTGAATGTCCTAGTAAATTAAAATTTTTTATTTCCTTTTTTTCTAATAAAATTAATATTGCTTTAGCCATACATTCAATTGAATCACATGAGTTGATAGCACTACTTTTTCCAAAACCTGGAAGTGCTGGCGCAATAACTCTAAAATCATCTTTAAAGAATTCTATTTGAGGGGCCCACATATCTGATGAGCCTAAAAACCCATGAATCAAAACTAATGAGGTTCCACTGCCAACATCTTCAGCAAATATATCTTGCATATTTATTATTTATTAATAATCATTGAATATATCAATTATGATTAAAAGAAAAATAACTAATCTATACGATGTTGAGTTTGTTCCATTTGATAATTATGGTTCTCCAGTTCCAGGTATGTATTGGCATAAAATTAGCTATGATAAAAAAAATGGAGGGCAAGGTACATATCTCTTAAAAATGGACTCAAATGCTAAAAGTCTACCTCATATGCATACTGGGTTTGAAGAGTTTTTAATGTTGGAAGGAGAGTTAATTGATCCTGATAATAAAGTTTTTAAAAAAGGTGATTTTGTAACGTTTGAACCTGGCTCAACTCATTCATCCTTCACTAAAAATGGTTGCTTGATATTAGTTTTTATGAGAGGTATTAACCAACCATTGTGATAAAAATTTTAAACAAATTTTAAACAACATTTAAAAGTACTCAATAATTATGATTGGAATTTTAGGTGGAATGGGAACACAAGCTGGGCTTGATTTTTGTAACAAGTTAGCCATGTTGAATAGAGGAAAGATTGATCAAGAATATCCTCTTTTCATGCTTTATAATAAATCCAATATACCGGGCAGACCAGAATCAATAGGTGTCCAAACTAGAACATTTTCAGCACTACCAAGAAGTTCTAAAAATATCACCAAGTACAAAAATGTTTTAAAAAGCTTACTTGAGGGCTGTAGATCACTAGAAAAAAGTGGGTGCAAGTTTATTGTTATACCCTGCAATACCGCTCATTATTGGTATGAAGATTTAAAAAGAAAAATTAAAATTCCAATTATAAATATGCCTAAAGAAGTTTTTTTACATACCAAAAAGATTTGTAAGAAGAGTACAAAAATTGGTCTTCTAGCTACAGAAGGTACTTTAAAAACAGAAATTTATGAAAAACTATTCAACAATGAATATAGATTAATTAAACCTCCACATAATTTACAAATCAAATCTGTTAATAAAACTATTAAACATGTCAAAATGGGAAATATGAAATTAGCAGAGAAATCTATTAAGCCAGCAATAAATTATTTAATTAAAAATAATTGTAAAAAAATTATATTAGGTTGTACAGAGTTGCCTATAGCAATTTTTGCATTTAAATCATTAAAAAATTCTAAAATATCAAAACTATATTTAGACCCAAATTTAATATTGGCTAATTCCTCAATGGCAAGATATAGAAAATAAAAAATGCTTTCTAAAACAAAAAAACCATATGTCATCTATATAGCTGAAATCATATATTCTTATGTTTCAATTATTAAAAAAAAAAACTTAGATATTGAAACAAAAGAAGCTATTAATAAATTTATGGAAACTGATGAGTTTAAAAAATTAAGTAATGGCACGCTTCATGAAGAGTGGTTTAAAGAACTAGAAAAAAATAACTACCTAGACAAGGAAACGGGGGAAAAAATACCTGAAGAAACAATTAAACTTTTGAATATTCAGAAAGATGTGACCATAAAACAATTAATAAAAATACCAGCTCTTTACGAAGCAAAAAATAACACTTTAATCGAAGCATCTATGAGAGCACATCAATTTTTATGGCGTATGTGTGAGAGTTATGAACTTTGGTGTAAAGAAACAGGTCAATCAGAACAGCTTTTGCTCAATATTACCGATTAGCTAAATTTAAAATTTTACTTTTTTATTCAATTGGACTTTTATCCAACACAAAGAATTCATCATAATTTACTTCTTCAGCTGTAGTATTTTTATTATCTAAAAAGCTTTTTATATTTTCTGTTGTGGTTTTTCCTGTAATTTTTTTTATAATTTCACTAGATCCATAAGATAAACTAGCGTGAGATATACTTCCTGTACTTGCACCCGTTATGGCTGGGCCTAAAAATGCTACATTTTGCACACATCCATAAAGAAAAGTTAAACAAAAAAAACTGATAATTATTTTTTTTAAAATCATTTATACCTTGTATATCCTTTAAGTATTTTTGGACAAGAAACAAGGAGGAAAGCGGCCAATTTGACTATTAATTCCTAATATTCTATTAAAATACATCTTATAAGTTGATTATGGTTAAAATTTTCCCGTTTATCTTTATTATTTTATGGTCATCAGCTTTTGTTACGACAAAACCTATAATAGATAATAGTGACCCTTTTGCTGCTTTAGCATTTAGGTTTTTTGTTGTGGCATTAGGTTTCCTTGTATTTTCAATTTATACAAAACAAAAAATTTTAACAAATCATAAAAATCTTCTTCAATCCCTTTTTAGTGGAATTCTTTTTCATGGTGTTTACTTAGGGGGTGTTTTTTATTCAGTTTCAATTGGAATGCCCACAGGTATTGCGGCGTTAATTGTTACCTTACAACCTATTTTAACTAATGCCTTGGCAGGAAAAATTTTAGGTGAAAAAGTTTCTTTTAAACAATGGATTGGAGTGATCCTTGGATTTCTAGGTGCTACTTTAGTTTTGGGTTTTGATATTGGGACAAGCCTTCCCGTTATTGGAGTTATAGCTTCTTTTATAGCTCTTCTAGCTATTACAACATCTACTTTATGGCAAAAAAAAATAAGTAACAACTTACCTTTATCTGTAAGCAACATGTATCAAGCAATGGGTGGTTGTCTTTTCCACATAATAATTATTTTTATTTTTGCTGATCCTTATATTAATTTTACATCTACTTTTTTGATAGCTATGAGTCACCAGATATTTCTTGTATCTTTTGGTGCGTTCACAATTTTAATGTTTTTAATTAAAAATAATTCAGCAAGTAAAACTGTTTCTATATTTTTTTTAATACCTCCAACTACAGCTATAATGGCTTGGTTATTTTTAAATGAAAAATTAAATAACTTAGATTTAATTGGTTTTGCCGTAGCAACTCTTGGTGTTTATATTGCCACTAGAAAACAATAAATTTTATATGCCTTTATAGCCAAACTCTAAGCAAGCATCGGTAATAGAATGATAAAAAGATTCTCCAAAACTTCTGAGCGTAAATATTCTAACTTTGTCTGGGTTGTCATCAAGCATATCTATTGTGACCGACATTCCGTTATAGATTGAATTTAGACAGGTATCTTTTTTTAATTCATTAAAATTAAAGGGGCATCCTTTTTTTAATATCTCTTTTGTATTTTTTCCCTCAATTTGAATTATTGCTCTACTTTGAGATAAGTTAGTTATAGCAAAATCTGTTTCTTTTAATTTTTGATTAATTTCATCTAAAGCTTCTTTTTTTGATGAAACTAAAATCCAGTTATTAGGGCCATTCCATAAAATTCTTGTATTAGCGTTACAGCTTATATTTAGAGTTTCATTTTTTAAGCTCAGATTATCTATCTTGATATTTTCAATAGCTGTTAAGGAGCTCTTATATTTAACAATTTGAATAATTAGAAAATCACTTAATTCACTTATTTTTAACATCTCATTATCATTTTTTCCTTCATGATCACCAAATAGTCCTTTGGTATGTTTATTTTTTAAAGCAGAAATTGAACTCATGATCTTACTCTTTCACCTTTTGGATCTACGTAGTGTGATGAAACTATCTCCACAGGTATTGTTTTGTTTTTTAAAGGTGACATTGCAAATAGCTTTTGGCCAATCATATTTTTTCCATCCTTAAGAATTGCTAATGAAAACGGATTATCGTATTCAACACTCCAGCAAGATGCGGAAATATATCCTAATTTAGCATTTGGTATTGGAGCCATTGCATCTTTAACCAAATGAGACCCTTCAGGAATACTTGTTTTTTTATCAATTGGAACAACGCCTACTACTTTTTGTCTATCTTCTGCTATAAATGCTTCTCTATTTAAAGAACGTTTTCCTATAAAGTCTTTCTTTTTACTGACAAGTCCTTCTAAAGAATTATCATAAGGAATGGTTCTACCATCAAGTTCTGATCCTGCAATGTGACCCATTTCAATTCTTAAAGTTGATAATGCCTCAGTTCCATAAGGTTGAATATTAAATTCTTGTCCTAGTTCCATTATTTTCTTCCACATAAAGTTTCCATTATCCGACCCAACATTAACTTCATAAGCAAGCTCTCCTGAAAATGAAATTCTAAATATTCGTGCATGAACTCCAAATAAATCAGCTTCTTGATATCCCATAAAAGGTAAACCCTCGTTAGAAGCATCAATGTTTGGAAATAGTTTTTGTAATAAATCTCTAGATTTTGGTCCTGCGATTGCTGCTCCAGCCCATTGCTCTGTAGTTGAAACCACATTTGCATTTAGTTCTGGCCATACAAGTTGTAAATAATACTCTAGATGAGACAAAACATTTGCTGCTTGCGCTGTTGTTGTTGTCATATGGTAATGGTTTTCAGAAATTCTCGTAGTTGTTCCATCATCCATAACAATTCCATCTTCTCTTAACATTACACCGTACCTTGCTTTACCAACTGGTAATTTTAACCAAGAATTAGTATAAACTCTATTTAGTAGCTCTGCTGTATCAGGTCCTTTTATATCAATTTTACCTAAAGTAGTTACATCGCATACACCCACATTTGTTCTAACATTTTTAGCTTCTCTTTTTGAACCTTCAAATAAAGTTTCCTTTCCAATTTTGTAATATCTTGGCCTCACCCAAATACCCGCATCTACAAACACTGCATTATTTTTTTCATGCCAAGAGTGCATCGGTGATTTTCTTGTTGGTTTTGAATGTTTACCAATTTCTCTTCCAACAATCGCGCCAATGGTAACTGGTGTGTATGGAGGTCTAAAAGTTGTATGACCTACCTCTGGTACTATTTTATTTTCTATGTTTGAAACCAGTTGCAAACCGTTGAGATTACTTGTTTTTCCTTGGTCAGTTGCCATTCCTAGAGTTGTATATCTTTTAACATGTTCAATAGATCGATACCCCTCTTTTAGTGCAATTTCGATATCGGAAACAGCTACATCATTTTGAAAATCTAAAAATCTTTTATAAGTTTTTCCTTTTGGTAATGGTACGCACCAAAATTTATCATGCTCTGTTGATTTTTTTTCCATAACCACTGGTAATGAAATTTTGTTGTTATTATTTGTTATTTTTTTTGACAGTTCGTATCCGCTTTCAAATGATTTTTTTAAAGTTTCTTCTAATGTAAAAGTTCCATTTGCAGCACCTAAGGTTGTTTCATTTTGTTTTGATAGTCCAGGCACAAATGCATCTATGTCCTTATTAAAAGTAGTTTTATTTCCTGATTGAGAAGCTAAGTGTATTGTTGGAGTCCAAAAGCCTGAAACACAAATACAATCACAATTAATATTTTCTAAAGTTCCTAATTCATTTTTATTATCTGAGATTTTAGCAACTTCAGCAGATTTAACTTTTTTATATCCTTTAGCTGCAACAACTACGTAAGAAAATTTAATTTGAATATTTAATTTTTTTGCTTCAACTATGATTTCTGACTTAGGTTTTTTTCTTGTATCTAAAATAATCGGATCAACACCATTTTTTTTAAATTCTATAGCCGTTTCATATCCACTATCATTATTTGTAAATATTAAAGGTTTTTTACCGACTAAAACTCCATAAACTTTTAAGTATTCTTTTGCTGCAGAAGACAGCATCACACCTGGTGTATCATTGTTTCCAAATACTAAAGGTCTTTCAATTGATCCTGATGAGATTAAAACTTCTTTTGCTCTAATATACCAGAGTCTTTGTTTTGGATTATATTTTTTTGTTTTAGGTAGGTGATCACTTAATTTTTCTGACATCACTAACATATTGTGATCGTAGTAACCAAATACTTGAGATCTATTTTTAACAATAACATTAGGCATTTCTTTAAGTTCAGAAATAATATTTTCCGCCCATTCTTTTCCTGTTTGGTTTCCAATATTAACTTCGCTAGTTAACAAAGTTCCACCAAATCTAGGTTTATCTTCTGCTAAAATTACTCTTGCTCCATTTTTAGCGGCAGCATATGCACTTGCTAAACCAGAAGGTCCTGAACCTGCAATTAGTAAATCACAATACTCATATTTATGTTCGTATCTTTCCTTATCATGTTCAATTGATGCAACCCCAAGTCCTGCTGCTTTTCTTATAAATGGTTCATAAACTTTGTACCAAAAACTTTTTGGCCACATAAAAGTCTTGTAATAAAACCCTGCTGGAAGAAATACTTTTAATAAATTGTTGATAGCACCAATATCAAAATTAACACTTGGCCAACAGTTAACACTTGTTGCTTCCAAGCCTTCAAAGAGTTCTTGTTCTGTAGCTTTTATATTCGGTTCAGTTTCATTATTTCTGTATAATTGAACAATTGCGTATGGTTCATCCACTCCTGCACCAAAAAACCCTCTAGGTCTATGATATTTAAAGCTTCTTCCTATTAAATGAACTCCATTAGCGAGTAATGCTGAAGCTAAGGTGTCACCCTGATAACCAAAGTAAGTTACGCCATTAAATTTAAATGAGATTTTTTTATCTCTATTTATTAATCCAATATTATCTAATCTATAATTTTGAGTCATATTAAATGTCTTCGTTAGCTTTAACTGTTTTAAATATTTCGTGAGTTGCAGTGTCTCTTTCTACTTTAATCCACTGTCTGCATCCTGATATATGTTGCCATAGCTCTTTGTGTTTTCCTCTTAAGCTTTTTCTATTATAGACAAAATTATCCCAATCTTGATCTGAAACTTCCTTATTAAGTTCTGGTCTTTTAACAGTTGCATCACCACCATATGAAAATTCATTTTGAGATCTCATCCCACAGTGAGGGCATTTAATATGAAGCATTTATGAAATCCATGTTTTAGTTCCAAGTCCTTTTTCATCTAGTAAGTGACCTGTGTTAAATCTATTCAAACTGTATCCGGCATTTAATTTGTGAACTCTATCTTGTGCAATTGTATGTGCGAATGTCCATCCTGATGCGGGTGTCGCTTTAAACCCACCATAACACCACCCGCAGTTTAAATATAATCCTTCAATATGAGTTTTATCTATTATGGGCGAACCATCCATAGACATATCCATTATCCCACCCCACGTTCTAAGCATTTTTAATTTACTAAGAAACGGCATCATTGCAATTCCTTCTGTTAAAACATGTTGAAGTGTTGGAAGATTTCCTCTTTGTGCATAACTATTATAACCATCCAAATCTCCTCCCATTACCATCTCACCTTTATCAGACTGACTTATATAAAAATGACCCGCACCAAAAGTTACAACTCTATCTAAAACAGGTTTAACTGGCTCTGAAACACAAGCCTGTAAAAGGTGTGTCTCAACTGGTATCGTCATATTTAATTTTTCTGCTAAAATATTTGTACTGCCTGCAACACACAGTCCAATTTTCTTAACTTTAATATCGCCACGTGAAGTTCTAACTCCCTGGATTTTTCCACCGACAACATCAAAGCCTGTTACCTCACAGTTTTGAATTATATCTACACCCATTGAATCTGCTTGACGTGCATAACCCCATGCAACAGCATCATGTCTTGCAGTTCCAGCACTTGGTTGCATCAGTCCACCAAATATAGGAAATCTTACATTGTCTGAAAAATCAGCCATTGGAATAATTTCTTTCACTTCTTCTCTATTTAATAAAAGTGCATCGATACCATTTAATCGCATTGAGTTTC
>Ga0222670_1000358_pt1 | contig 19938 bp, 14 predicted proteins | sample AntAcemetagen732_FD_181148 | JGI IMG/M metagenome (GOLD analysis project Ga0222670, IMG submission 181148) | Saline water microbial communities from Ace Lake, Antarctica - #732 | ecosystem: Environmental > Aquatic > Non-marine Saline and Alkaline > Saline | place: Antarctica: Ace Lake... | reverse complement strand
CTTTTAATCCCGTTCCAAAAGAATACCAGTCCTAATAACATACCAAATCCTGCCAATCCAAAACCGTAATGCCAACCGTAAGTAGCCGCCAACCAGCCACAAAGAAGCGGAGCGACCCAGCCACCAATATTAATTCCCATATAAAAAATGGTGAATCCAGAGTCTTTTCTCACATCACCGTCCTTATAGAGGGAGCCCACAAAAGTGGAAATATTGGGCTTAAAAAAACCATTCCCTACTACAATAAGACCCAAGGCCAAATAAAAGGCATAGGTATTGTCTACAGCCAACACAAAATGTCCCAGAGACATGAGAATACCGCCAAGAAAAATAGACCTTCTAAGACCCAGTGTAGTGTCTGAAATCTTACCGCCAATCACGGTAGAAGCATACACCAGTGAACCGTAAGAAGCATATACAGCCGCAGCAGCTACATCCCTTGTACTTAGGGCTTCAAATATTTTATTCACCATATAAAGGGTCAATAAAGCGCGCATTCCGTAGAAACTAAAACGCTCCCATAACTCGGCAAAAAATAGATAAAAAAGTCCCTGAGGGTGTCCTAAAATATCTTTAGGTGTTTGGGTAGGTGTAGTCATATAAGTTGTTTGTGTATTAAAGGTTGTTTAAAATAAAATGAGTCATTTTAGTATAGAGTTGCTCCCTAGTTTTGCCACCGTAAATACCGTGGTTTTTGTCAGGATATAAAGCCCAGTCAAATTGCTTATTGGCCTGAACCAAAGCCTCCACCATTCTCATGGTGTTTTGAAAATGCACATTGTCGTCTGCAAAGCCGTGAACTAATAACAACTTGCCTTTTAATTGCTCCGCGTAATTAAGGGGAGAATTTAAATCGTATCCTTCCGGATTTTCCTGAGGCATTCTCATGAAACGCTCCGTATAAATAGTGTCGTAAAATCTCTGCCCTTAAATCCTGTACCTCTCCCGTCTACGCAGGCAATAATATACCCCTTAGACTGCAATAATTGGTACCAGTAATCATTACCACTCATCCAGGTATTGGATACCGACTGTGATCCAGGCCCACTGTATTGAAACATTAAAAGCGGATACTTTTTAGCTGGATCAAAATCTGCCGGCTTAATCATCCACATATTCAGGTCATTTCCATTTACGGAAATAGTAGAAAACTCTTTTGGGCTTATATTATAGCTATCTAACTTGTCTAAAAGACTCGAATTGTCCACAATAGTCTTAAGCAATAAAGACTTTGTTTGATTGGTATCTCGCAGCTTTTTGTTAGACACCGTAGTATTTAAGGTATAAGAAGGGGGTTTGGTGGCATTGGAGTGCGCATTGATAAAATAGGTAAAGTCTGCAGAAAAACTGGCCCTATTTACACCATCTTGTTCCGTCAATCGTCTGACATTTTTACCGTTAATTCCCACCGAATAGACATCCCTATTGATAGAACCCATTGTGGTAGACTGAAAAAATATTTTTTTACGCTTTTGATCGTAACCATAATATGCCGTTACCTCCCAATCACCTGAGGTAAGTTGTCTTTTTTCTTTACCGTTTTTATCGTGTAAGTAAAGGTGGTTGTAACCGCCTTTCTCAGAGGTCCAAATAAAACTGTCGTCTAAGAGAAAGGTCAGGTTGTCATTCACATCTACATAGGCAGCATCTATTTCTTTATGCAGCACAGTGAGCGCATCTGAAACTTTGTTGTACTGGTATAAAATAAGTTCATTTTGGTGCCTGTTAAAGGTTTGGAAAGCCAACTCGTCTGGGTTGTTTTTCCATATAATACGTGGAATATAATAAGCCTCTACGGGAATTTTAGATGTTTTTGCGCCCTCTAGCTCATAGAGGTGTAAGCTCACTATTGCGTTGTTTTCTCCCGCCTTAGGGTATTTAAATGTTTGCAATGTAGGGTATAAGTCTGCTCCATAAATAGGCATAGAATACTCAGGCACCGCTGTTTCGTCAAATCTTAAAAAAGCCAAATGTGTTCCTTCAGGGCTCCACTCAAAAGCGCGAACAAAACCAAATTCTTCCTCGTAAACCCAATCCGTTATACCATTGATAATACGGTTCTTTTCACCGTCAAAAGTGAGCTGTTTGGTTTGCTGGGTCTTGAGGTCAAAAACATAAAGGTTGTTTTGGTATCCATAGGCTACAAGGGTACCGTCTGGAGACAAACTAGGCTCTTGCACTGGAGCGTCGGCAATCTTAATCAAAGCCTTTGTAGCAAAATCATACAGATAATAAGTACCCAGTGCGGACCTTCTGTAAATGGGTTTTAAATCTGTAGCCAAAAGCACTTTTGATTCATCTGCACTGAAGGCGTAAGAACTCATATAAGCAATGTCTTCCAAATCTTCTGTAGACAACAAAGTAGTCGTTTTTTCTAAGGTTTCGTAGTCGTATAAATCTATGGTTTGCACCTTAGAAGCCCTGTCGTAATTGAGTAAAGTGTACTGTGTCCCGTTATTTCTAGACCGGAGCACATCCATTCCTTCCGTTCTAAAGGTTCCGTCGTAAATAGCCGCCACAGTAACTTCTTTATCTTGGGCTAAAGCATTATTCAAAGCCATAAGGCCGATGCCTAAAAGTAAAAATATTTTTTTCATACGAATGGTTTCATCACAAGGCAAGCCCCTGTATTTTCTGGTAAAAGCTCCTAAAAATAACATTTTAATACGAGAATCTTTAAAGAAACTACAAATAGGTCATAAAATGGGATTTAACTATCTTAGCAGGACAAAAAAAAATCTATGTCTACCCCCATCCAAGGATTCTCAAAACTTTCTAAAGAAGAAAAAATAGACTGGGTATCTCAAACGTTTACCCAAGGGGATCCTGAAACAAAATCCCTACTCACCCAATACTGGCATGAGGACAAGACCTTGCAAAAATTACATGATGAATTTATTGAAAACACCCTCAGTAATTTTTATGTGCCCCTCGGAATTGCGCCAAATTTTTTAATCAATGACAAGCTTTATGCCATTCCAATGGCTATTGAAGAAAGTTCCGTTGTGGCTGCAGCGAGTAAAGCAGCGAAGTTTTGGGGAACGCGAGGCGGATTTAAAACCGAAGTACTGGGCACTGAAAAAATAGGCCAAGTACATTTTTTCTTTCAAGGTGATCCCAAAAAATTAAAGGCCTTTTTCACCCATATAAAACCCATTTTATTGGCAGACTGCGCCCCACTCACTGCTAATATGGAAAAGCGTGGCGGTGGTATTAGCGACCTGATGTTGAGAGACAAAACTTCAGATTTGGCCCATTATTTTCAAATACATGCTCTGTTCCAAACGGCAGATGCTATGGGTGCCAACTTCATTAACTCTTGTTTGGAGCAATTTGCCTCAAGCTTAAAAAGAGAAGCACAGCAATACCATGGATTTTCTGCAGAAGAACAATCTATAGAAGTAGTCATGAGCATCCTTTCTAATTATGTGCCCAACTGCACCGTGAGGGCTACTGTATCTTGTCCTGTAGCAGATTTAGAAGGCATTGATGGGGCATCCGGTGGTATTTTTGCTCAGAAAATGGTGCAAGCGGTTGCTATTGCAAAAGCAGAACCACATAGGGCTGTCACACACAACAAAGGCATTATGAATGGCGTAGACGCTGTGGTATTAGCAACGGGGAATGATTTTAGGGCTATTGAAGCTGGTGTTCACGCCTATGCCGCTAAAGATGGCAGCTATTCAAGCCTTACCCATGCTAGCATAGAGAATGGTGTTTTCAGCTTTTGGATAGAACTGCCTTTGGCGCTAGGAACCGTTGGAGGACTCACCAATTTACACCCTTTAGTGAAATGGTCTATGGCTGTCTTACAAAAACCTTCTGCTAAGCAACTTATGGAAATTGTTGCTGTAGCTGGACTCGCTCAAAATTTCGCAGCCTTACATTCTTTAGTGACCAGTGGAATTCAAAGAGGCCATATGAAAATGCACCTTTTAAATATCTTAAACCAATTAGAGGCAACAGAAACAGAAAAAGTAGAATTGGTGGCCTATTATAAAGACCAAACTGCAACACACAGTCATGTAGTCAGTAGCTTTAAAACCTTGAGAAAAAACGGGTCGCTATGAATCTAATTCCTGAGACAGGCAGAAGAAATAGATTGGCCAACAGGTTCTACAGCCACGGAAAACTATTGCTCACCAGTGAGTATTTGGTACTAGATGGTGCAGAGGCTATTGCTATTCCTTGCCGCTTTGGTCAAGACCTTGAATTCGAATCCACCCAAACAGGCTGTGTACAATGGAAAGCCTACTCAAAGGACCAGAGCATTTGGGGAGATTTTAATTTTTCTCTAGATCTTTTAGACCAACCCAAAGAAGAGAACAGCAATAGCGAACTTGAATTTTTAATTGAATTGCTGCAAACCGCTAGAAAACTAAACCCCACATTTTTAAAAAACAGCCCTGGTATTTCCGTAAGTACCCACTTAGAATTTCCGAGAGATTGGGGACTGGGAAGTTCTTCTACACTCATTCATAATGTGGCGCTCTGGGCTGAGGTAAACCCCTATGAATTGTTGTCCCTAACCATGGGTGGTTCAGGCTATGATATTGCATGTGCCGGTGCAACACATCCCATATCTTTTGTCATTAATCCCGGAAAAACACCCTTAAAAATAGCGCCAATCACTTTAGGGAAAGCAATACAAGAACAATCTGTATTTGTACACTTAAACAGCAAGCAAGACAGTAAAGAAGCTATAAGTGCTTATTTAAAACAAAAGGAGTTAGCAAACTTCTCCCTGAAAAATAGTCTCAAAGAAATCAATGAATTAAGCGTTCAATTGGCCAGAGCTAAAAACGCAAAACAGCTCGAAAATTACATCAGGCTTCACGAGTCTTTTATTGGGAATATCATTCAACAGACCCCAGTCAAGGAGCGGCTGTTTAAAGACTTTAAAGGCGCTGTAAAAAGCCTTGGAGGTTGGGGAGGCGATTTTATTATGGCAGTCTCAGAGACGTTGTCGCCTGCTGAAATAAAAGAGTATTTTTTAGAGAAAGGATACCCAACCAGCTTTTATTATACTGAAATGATAGGTTAATTCGCAGTAATAATCTCATAAAAAAAGCCGCCTTTAGGCCGCTTTTTTTATCAATTTGTATGCTTTCAACTAATAGAAAACTGCCCTGTTGTCTTCAATAGTGGCTGTTTCTTTTAAGGCATTATAACTACTAAAAAATATACTGTTTTGGGTTCCTGCCTTAAGCGCTTCTGCGTAAGTAGCATAGCTATCTAACGCAACGGCCTCTTGTTCTTTATTGAGCTGTACCAAGAATACACCTGTCTCCCCTACTAGCAAAGATGAGGTGGCTCCTTCAGTTAAATTAAAGGCCTTACCTACCACATAAGCTTCTCTACCTGCACCAGGAATAATCGGGCTCTTCACGCTTAATGCTGAAGCTGTTTCTACTGATTGTCCTGAAGCGGCTGCAAAAGACTCAAGTGTATTGCCTCCTTTATTCTTAAGAATCCAAGCGGCTTTCTTTTCCTTTCTCAAGATTGGAAGCGCTGTAGCAGAAGCATCTGCAACAGTCATGGTTCCTGAACGGTATCTGGCTGTAAGTTGCACAATGGCATAACCATTGTTTACATTAAATCTTTTAATAGCACCTAAATCTGTGTCTTCGTTAAAGGCCCATTGAACGACCCCTCTTTGTGCAGCAAGACCAGGAAGGTTTTCATCCATAGCCAATAACTTATTGACACTTCTTACGTCAAAGTTACCTTCTTTGGCAATACCTACATATTCTTTAGGGTTTTCAGTAACCTCCATTTCAAACTTGGTCGCTTGAGTGAAAATGGTATTGATTGTTTGCTCAGAAGGAGCAACATCTCTACTCAAAGTAGCAATTTGGAAAATATCCTGTTTGTCGTCTACCCTGACAATATGGAAACCAAATTCTGTTTCAACCAATCCAATAGCGTCTACGCTATTAGAAAACATAAAATCATTGAATTTTGGTGTCATTTGTCCTTCTTGGAAAAAGCCTAAATCTCCACCTCTTGGAGCTGTAGGTCCATCTGAATTATCTCTGGCTAATTCAGCAAAAACAGTAGTTGATTTTTTAGCTTCTATAAGCAATCTGTTGGCCTCTTTTCTTGCTTCCTCTTTTGTTCTTGTTACAGTTGGGCTTACACGCTCAGCTCCAACAAAAGAAATTAAAATATGAGATGCTTTTACGGTACCATTATTTTTTTTAGCGACTAGCTTAGATACTTTGTAAGCATTATTTTCTTTGTAAGGCCCAAAAGTTTGTCCTGGATTTAAACTGATAATTGAGTCTTTAAAAGTGCTCACAATTTCATTCTTAGCTCTAAAAATAGTATCGTAAGTAGTGTCTGAGTTACGTTCTAAAAACGCCCCTAAATCTGTTGTGTTTAGAAAACCAGCTACTTTCTCAGTAGTTCCTGTGTTTTCATTGTACTCCTCTGTGTCTGAAAGCAAACCAACTACAGCGTCTTTTACGGCCTGTTCGTCTTCTTTAGATGCTTTCTCCTCAAAGTAAACCAAACGAATATCTCTTGCTGGCTCCTGCTTGAATAAAGCTGGATTTTTACTGATGTAAGATTCAATCTCTCCAGCAGTTACTGTGATGGTTGTATCTGGCACAGCAGAGAAAGGCATTCTAACATAAGAGATGTCCACCTTGTCATTCGCTAATTTATAGTCAAATTTACCCTCTTCCAAGGTAGTTCCTACGCCTGCCTTAATTAGGTTAAAATACATTTGTTCTTTAGCAGACTGCATAATGGCTAATTCGTCTTGCAACCAAAGAGAATATCTGTAAGGGTTATTGGCTTTCCAATCTGCAACTGCAGCAATGAACAAAGATTCACTAAAAATACCGTTCTCATCTTGAAACTCTGGTTGGTTTGAATAAGATGGTGTATTCTTTATAAAATTCATGATCTGATCTCCTTCTACTGAGATACCCAAATCTTCAATTTCTTGATTTAACAAACTTGTTCTCAAGGATGAATTCCAAACTTGGTTCACCAATTGAACAGTGGTTGCTTGGCTTCCCGCCCTTTGGGCAGCAACTTCTAACTTTTGACGAAAGTCATCTATAGAAATCTCTTCTCCATTGACACTTCCAATGGCTGATCCTCCCATAGGAGATCCGCTTCCGCTATTGGTAAATACTCCTGAAATTACAAAAGCAAATAACGCCAATCCAATGATAAGGATTAACACCGTGGTTCTCTGTCTTATTTTTTCTAATACTGCCATTTTCTAAATATCTTTTAATCAGTTGGCGAAAATACCATTTTCTTTTTAAATTTTATTCGCTTCTTCTAATTTTTAAACTTTTATAAAGTGCTTTATTCCTTTTCAAGCACCTCTAAAGAGACCAAATCTATTTTATTACCTGAAACCTCCAAAATAGTAAAACAATAAAAGCCAATAATAATACTTTCATTTAAGGTAGGAATCTCGCCTGTCACATGAACAATTAACCCACCCAAAGTACCGTATTCGTCTCGCTCTTCAAGATCTAAATGATAGGTTTCATTGAGATAATCCACTTCTAGTCTTGCAGAAAATTTATAGGTGTTTTCAGACAATTGTTCTTCAATTAAGTCTGTGCTGTCATGCTCGTCTTCTATTTCTCCAAACAATTCCTCTACAATGTCCTCTACGGTAACCATCCCTGAAGTTCCTCCGTACTCATCCAATACAATGGCTATGCTCTTTCTCTTTTTGGTCAGTACATTCAATATATCATTAATTAACATGGTCTCTGGCACATACTCAATAGGCAAAAGCATGCTCTTAATCGTTTGGGGCTTTTTAAAAAGCTCATAGGAATGAACGTAGCCAATAATATTGTCTATGGTATCTTTGTACACCAACAATTTTGAAAATCCTGTCTCTGTAAAAATCTTCACTAAATTCTTTGGACTTTCATGTATTTCCACTGCGCACAAATCTGTCCTTGGGACCATTACATCTCTAGCTTTTACTGCAGAGAATTCTAACGCATTTTGAAATATTTGAATTTCCGAATCTACCTCGTCCTCGGTCGCAACTGCCTCCATTTGCTCCGTAATATAGTCGCCAATTTCCAATTTACTAAAGGCCAATGGAACTGAATCTCCAGAAGTTTTAAAAATCACCCTTAAAATCAAATCTGAAATAAAGATCACAAAATTAGATACCTGTGAAAAAATAAAATAAAACACATAGGTTGGAAATGCTAGGGCCTTGATCAAAGTGTTGGCATAAATCTGAAACAGTACTTTAGGCAAAAATTCTGCCGTGAGTAAAATAACTAGCGTAGAAATTACCGTTTGTGTAAGTAAACTAAAGTCTGTAAAAAATAAACTTAATGCTGGAGATGTTAAAGGTGCCCATTTTTCAAATAGTCCCATGAGTAAGTCTCCCATGAATAAACCGTATATAACCAAGGCTACATTATTACCAATCAACATGGTAGCGATGAATTTCGAAGGTCTTTTGGTTAACCTAGTCAGGATTTTAGACAGAAAACCCTCTTGTTTTTTTTCTATTTCAATATGAATTTTATTCGCTGAAATAAAAGCAATCTCCATCCCAGAAAAAAAGGCGGAAAAGAAGAGAGATACTACAATAATTATGACGTCTGAGTCCACTATTTTTTATTTTCGTTTTGTCTTTTTTCAAATTTCAACCTGTAATTTCTTCTAAAGAAGAACATCCCAATTGAAACAGCACCAAAGAGCAAGAAAATACCTATTTCCTCTAATGAACTTCCCCAAAGCTTGATCACTTTAACTAGGGAGAAAACAGCCACTATTAAATATAAGTACTCGGTATATTTTAAAATTCTAATCATCGCTTTCTGTATCTTTAATGGTCATATACCCAAAAGTTTTGTGGGCATTTAAAAAACTAAAATCTCTATTAAAGTCCATTCCTTTTCCATCCATAATGGTTTGGTTTTCTGGATTGGTATAGGTGAATTTTTCTTCGGTAAAAATCCATTCTCCTATTTGATCATAGTATAATTGTGTGGTTTCCAACTGCTTCCCGTCATGTGTAGTAATGACCACATTACCCCTCAAATCTATTACATTTGTAGCAGAATAAATAATCCCATAATCGGATTTAACCACGCTTTTCTTTCCTTCTGAATCAAACACCTCCAAAACGAGTCCATCTGGAAAGGTCCTGTATGGGAATGCCAAATGTTGGTAATCCATACTTTTTGAACTCCTCAAAATAGCAATAAGCCTGGCATCTTTTTTTAATGCCCCGCCCATGGCCACTTCCATCGGTATTTCAGAAAACTCAGCTGTTTCAGTATAATACAATATAAAATTTTCCGCTACCCCCTGAGGAGACACCTTAGGGTCTTCAAAAACATCTGTCCCTTCATTTGAATTACAACTAAAAAAAAGTATTGCCGTTACAAATGTAATGGCAATACTTTTTAAATATTTAATGGTTTTTATGTGTTTCATTTATAGGTTTGGCACCGCAACGCTACCACCTACCCAGCAGTTAAAAGTAACTGTTTTTCCCGCCAAACCTGAAGAGAAAATATCTGTTTTAGATGGCGCTAATGCCATATAACGTTCAATCGTTTGATTTGCCCTACTTCTTAAAGATAAGTCTACACGAGCTGCTTTTTTAGCTACTTCTGCTGCCTTCCAATAAATAGCTCTTTTCTCAAAAGTAGTGCTCCCACATTCGTTAGCAGATTCTGCGTACAATCCAGCAATGAGTAAATAAGCTTTTCCCATTGAAGGATTATTGTCTATAGATTTCTGGGCGTAGTTTCTAGCCAAACTTTTATTGCCATTCTTATAAATTGTGGCTATTTTATAAAGTATGTTGGCTTTCTTTTTAGTGTCAGACTCTAAACTTACCGCCTTATTAAAGTCTGCTACAGCTCCTTGGCTATTTCTTGCATTCATTTTAAGTAAGCCCAAATAAAAATACGTATCTGAAGTTGGGTCTAAAGCGTTTTGGGCTTCAACTAATTTAACAAATAATGGGTCTTCAGTACACTCTTTGCTGTACATTCTACCTACAGCAGATTTAACCCATTTTACATCAGTTTTCTTTTCTTCAAAATTCTTCTCGTAAAGCGGAATTAAGTTTTCACAGTTGGCTAAATTCCCCAGCTTGGTGTCTATACTTTCATTGATCTTTACAAAAGTTTCTGATTTACTCTCTGCAATCGATAATTGTCTTTTTTCTCTAGAAGATATATTACCAGCATCTTCTTTGGCCTGTAATTTGTTTACCATTTGATTAAGAGACTCTACTTCTTCTTCTATTTTAGAACCTACCTGATCATATGTCTCAAACACAGCGTCTAAATCTTTTATACCCGCAGCATTCAAATCTACTAAGTATGAAAAATACACATAAAGTGCTTTCGCATTAGTAAAATGAATACGGTCTTGGTTAAATGCCTGGTCTAAAATCGAGAAAATTTCTTCTGTAGTGGCAATCTTCTCGTCATTTTTTAACATGGCTTGGTCAATAAGCATGTCTGCCAAAGCCTCTCTTTCAGGGAAGATTTCTCTGTATTTTGGATACAAAGCAAGTAACTGATCTACAAAAGCTTTCTTTTCATCTCCTACGCTATTTTGAATTTTATACTTTAAAATTCGTTCCCCGTACACAAAGTTAGCAGGATTTAATTCTGGACACGCCTCGTATACTATCTTCCATGGCTCATAGGCTGAATCGTAATTTTTCACTTTTACAAATTCTGAGTAGATAGATAAATTGGTTGCACAGTCTTGCGCCTGTAATTTAAAAACGCCAACGAAACCAATTAGGGCTATGGTCAATATGTGCAGTTTCTTTTTCATGGTGGTGTTATGTATTGTGGTTAATTATAAAAATAAGGAGTAAAAATAATTAATTTATTTTTCTTTTCAAGAACCATCTGTCATTTAATGAGAGTCCAACGCGAAGGCTTAAGTAATTTTCTTTAATCAAACCGGCCTTTGAGGTACCTAAAGCACCCATTTCAATCCCGATGTTCAAATTAGAAAAAGTGCCTCCCATTGGTAAACCTACACCAATATTTGTGCCAAAATCCTTAATAGCCTGATTGTTTACCTGCATCCCTGTATTGACCAATCTAATTCCAAAGCGATAAGTCGCTCTCTTAAAAAATGAAGCGAATGGAGCGTAATCAGGCACATAATAACCGCCCACCCTAAGGGTAGATGCATCAGAATATGCCACATTTGATTGGCTTAGAAAAGTACTGCTAAAACTACCCATCTCCTGAATGGTATAAGAAGCCCCTAGTAACCATTTTTTGTTTTCTCCTATCCCAAGACCTAAAGTTGTAACAGAAGGAATTTTAACGGTATTGTTTTTCAAATTGGCGGCCTCCAGGTCTAAGTCAGAGACTTCTAATTCTGACCCATTAACCAATGAGAGCGAACCTACTTGTTGTGTATTACTCGCTTTCAAGTCCAACCCTGTTGTATGAACAAAAGAAGTGTACAAGGTCAGTTTATCTGTAATATTTGGCGTGTAATTGGCCGCCATCTGAAAATTAAAACCATTCATTCTTGAAGTTCTTCGGTCTATGGTTCCAAACAATACAGAACTCAAAGACTGTACCCTTTCTTTATTTACAGTCCCAAAATTAGCAAAGACAGAAGCCCCTACCGTAAAGTTTTTTATTGGCACAGCACCTAATGAGAAATATATTTTACTGAGCCCTCCGTCTCCTGAGAAAACATTTGTAATGGTTTCGCCATTGGCATTTTCTGCGCTAGAATTTAAAATATACCCCATAGAGGTAACTGGTGTAATACCAAAACCAATACCAATATTTTCCGCTATGGGCATAGCTACAGACAAATAATCAATAGCTGTTAAGGCAGTGCTTTTTTCTTGGGTATCTGAAGTCAAGGCCATTCTACGGTGAGAAACACCCACAGTATAAGTGGTGAGTTTTAAAAGGCCATAAGAGGCGGGATTCTGTAGGTTTACATGTATGGAATCTCCATAGATACTTAACCCCCCCATGGCATTGTTCTCCAGCGTATTCGCAGGATTAAAGGTGCCCAAACCAAAATATGAATAGGGAGAAACCGTGCCGTCTTGGGCGTTAGTTTTTATAAATAGACAAATAACAAGGGTGAAGAATAACTTTTTAAACATCTAAAGCGTGTTATAATCAAGCAATTGGCGTAAGCCTTGTACCAGAAAATTAGAATGGGCAAATATGGTATTTTTTAGTCGTTTAGACAAGAATTGTGCGTCTCCACCTGTTAAAATAAGTGTTAAATCTTCATGGGCACTCCCTAAACTGCTTTGCCAGCCTTCTATTTCAAAGACTAATCCACTGACAGCTCCAGCTAAAATGCTGTTCTGAGTATTTGTGCCTAGGGCAATAAACGCCTCATTTAAAGTAACAAATGGCAATTTGTTTGTATAATCGTGCATGGCTTTAAAACGCATTTGTAACCCTGGGGAAATTGCGCCACCCCGGTAGATTCCATCTGATGAAATAAAATCATAGGTCACACAACTGCCCGCGTCTACCACCAAACAGTTTTTCCCTGGGTATTTGAACGCAGCTGCAGCTACAAGACCAATTCGGTCTGCCCCTAGAGTTTCTGGGGTCTCATATTTGTTTTCAAATGGTAGCTTCATTTCACTATTCACCTCCAAAAGAATTGTTTTTTCCTTCAAAAAAAGACGAGTTTTCGGATCAACAACGACTACAGAGCACAAAATAGCCTGTTTTATACCTGGAAAATCAAAAAACAAACCAACAAGTGTTGTTTGCATGTCTTTGTGCTCAAATTGAGCTCTAAACACCTCATCTTCTTGCCTGTAGACCACCAACTTACCAAAGGTATTACCTATGTCTAGCACTAGTTTCATGCTACAAAGATGTGAAATCTAAAAAAACAATTGCCTTTTTTTCTCTTTTTGTTTGTATATCCTAAATTAGAAATTATATTTGCATCCGCTTATTAGCATGGTGCCTTAGCTCAGTTGGTAGAGCAATGGACTGAAAATCCATGTGTCCCTGGTTCGATTCCTGGAGGCACCACTTAAAGCACAAAAACCCACTCCTAGGAGTGGGTTTTTTTATGCCTATAAGTGTCAAAAGCTTGCTTTTGTAAGCGAAGAGGGATAAAAAAACGAACGCTTGCGAAGCAAGTGGTTTTTGTATTTTCAACAGAGGGGCCAAAGGAACAGCGAAGCCTGTAAAGGCGAAGCTATCTCCTGGTAGGGAGAGAGGCGCAAGCTATTTCAAAGTACCTATTCAACATAAACACCTTTATTCAATTTAATCTGAATTAAAAAACAATAACTTTAACAGATGAAAAACTATCTTTTATTGCTTTTTGCTTTTACCTTACTTTGTGGTTGTGTGAATAGAACAAACCAAGACAAAGATCAAATACACGCCAAAAACACCATGAGAGAATCCCTGCGACATATTGTGCTATTTAAATTTAAAGAATCTTCTAGCAGTGCTGATCTTCAAAAAATTGAGGCCGCCTTTATTGCTTTGCCTTCTAAAATAAAGGAAATAAAGGATTTTGAATGGGGCTTAAACAATAGTCCCGAAGGATTAGACAAAGGCTTTACCCACTGCTTTTTTGTGACTTTTGAAAGTGAAGCGGACAGGGCTACTTATTTACCTCATCCAGATCACATGGCTTTTGTGGCCTTATTGGATGGGCATGTAGATGATGTTTTGGTGTTGGATTATTGGAGCAAATAATGGTGCTTTGTGCGCAAAATTGTCTCGCGAAAACAAAATAAGCATCGGCCGAAGGCCTTAGCCTAGAATTTTAGTAAGGCGTATCCCTTGAGTTGGTATGTGGTAAGTACGGTAAGTGCAGAGGTGGCCATTTCTAAACCGGGGGCCAATTCCTCTGGCATTACTTTTCTTTTAAACATAGACTGGGAACAAACGACAATTTTAACGCCCTGAGCCAAGAGTTCTTCAAATAATGGACTGTGCGGGTTGGCAATTCCATATCGTTTGGTGTAAGCCTGATCGTTCATTACGGACCATATGGCGGAGCCGTGAATGGCTACAACCACATTTAATTGCTCTGGAGGGACACCACCCATAACGTGAAGGTTCATGAGTCGCGCTAGATTATTTAGCGCAAAGAAAACTTGGCTTTTGTCTTCATCTCCAGTAGCCACATCTACCACAATGTTATACACCATATTGGGGTCTGGCTTTTCAGCGGCCATGGGTGCGTTGCCAATGGTTCCAAAACCTTTAATCACAGGATTTACCAGTATTTGGCTCTGGAGTATACCTATAAATGAAACGCAACATAAGAACGTAAAAAAAGGGATTTTCATAGTGGTGTTTTTTGCATATATTTGAGTGAAAGTAATTAAAAACAAGCAAATCCCATCATGAAAAAGCCCCTTTGGAACAAAAACACCAAACAATTGCTGCTATTTAGCGCGATTAAAAAAGTGGCTTTTTTGATTTGGTTTTTATACTTCTAAATCCTGTTTTGTGATAAAAACAGTCTAATCCTGTCCCCAAATACTATGAATTGGGGTGATTTTTAAGCCTTTAAAAACAGCCTTTTCTGTGCCTTTATTTTCAATTTTCAATTGATTGTATGGGTTGGTATTAAAAAACTGTGCCGTCATGACTTTTTGACCACCATTCAAGAAAACCTCTATAGAAGATTGGTCTAGAAATATAGATACTGGAATTTCCGTATTGGGCAAATCTCCAATGGGCCCTGTTTGAATATTTTTAAAATCTTCTTGAAAGTCTACTAATCCACTGGCGCTTCTGTCTATAGACATCTGCTGGTTTTCTGGATCTAAATGAACAATTAACAACTCCTGTTTCTGATTCACAAATGAGAAACTCATGGCAGAACCATCCCAAACAAAATCTATTTTAGATTGGTTTAGGTCTTCTGAATAAGTGACTATACTTTGCCCTGCTGGTACGGAAACATCTTTTCCTTTTTGGTCTTTTCCAATATTGTCCCATACCGGAGCTGGAGTGCTAAACAGTGTTGGAACGCCTTCTATGTCTTTTAGAGAAAGGGTTCTCGGTAGGGTCATTGCGCTGCGCCATCTTTCTGTAGGGGTGTTTTGAGCGTACAACCAATTACTCATCCAACCTATAAACAACCGCGCTCCATCTGGGGTGTGGTTATAGGTCACTCCGGCATAATTGTCAGTACCCCAGTCTACCCACTGGTCTTCTTCTTGATCAGAGGTGAAAGTCTTGCCATCAAAATCTCCCACAAAATATTGGGTGCCACTCCCACCATTGGGTGCACCTGGATTGATGCTTATAAACAACACCCATTTTTCTGCTCCACTGGTTTCATCTGTAAAGGAAAATAAGTCTGGACACTCCCAAACACCTCCGTGGGCCCCTTGGTCTTTACCAAATTCACTCTGCTTGTTCCAATCTATTAGATTTTCAGATCCCCAAATTTGCAAGTGATCTCCTGCTACTAAAAGCATGGTCCATGCATTGGTTTTTTCATTCCAAAAAACTTTAGGGTCTCTAAAATCTTTTATCCCTGGATTGCCTATCACTGGGTTTTCTTGGTACATTTCCCAACTGTCTCCCCCATCTAAACTGTATGCAATACCTTGGGTCTGGTAATCTGTTTTTCCTGCTTTTTCGCCCTCCATCAGGTGGTAAGTGAAAATAGCAACCATAGCCGGGTTTTCTATTGTTCCTAAACCAGAAGTGTTTTCAAAATCTACCACGGCAGATCCTGAAAAAATATAACCGTGTTGGTCTGGAAAAAGGGCTATAGGCTTGTGCTCCCAATGCAACAAGTCTTTAGAGGTAGCATGCCCCCAATGCATGGGACCCCAAACAATATCTTCAGGATAATACTGGTAAAACAAATGGTACACTCCTTTGTAATAGACCAAGCCGTTAGGGTCATTCATCCATTTTTCTTTGGGGGTAAAATGGTATTGGGACCTGTGGGGCTCTTGGTATATTGGGGTGTCGTAAGTAGTCATAGAATCTGGAGGTTTACTGCTATTTTTACAGCTACCCAAAACTAAAAAAAGAAATAAGAAAATGGCTGAATTTCGCATAGGAATGAATTATTTTTGCTAAAATAGATTTTTTTCTAAAAGGTCTCCTAATAATTTACATATTTACGACCTTAGCCGGGGAATCTTTTGATATGACTAAAAACCTCTTAATTATATTTGCTAAAAATCCAGTACTTGGCCAGTGTAAAACTAGACTAGCCAAGAGCATTGGCCCAGAAAATGCCTTGGCCGTGTACCGCATATTACTACAACATACGGCCCAAACCACCCGCAATTTAAAAGTAGATAAAGAAGTATTTTATACTGATTTTATTGACAATGAAGACTTATGGGACCCTAGGTTTTTCCATAAGAACAAACAAATAAATGGCTCTTTAGGGGAGAAAATGCTGGCCGCATTTGAAGCCGGATTTAAAAAAGGTTACCATAAAATTGTACTTATTGGGACGGATTTGATCTCTTTAGAGGCTAGCGATATTAATGAGGCTTTTCATGCATTAGAAAAGGACTCCGTGGTTTTTGGCCCTGCCCAAGACGGCGGTTATTATCTCATTGGACTCTCCCAAACAAGGCCTGAACTCTTCCAAAATATTCCTTGGAGCACCCATGAGGTGCTTTCAAAAAGCATAGAACGTTTGACATGCACTTACCAGGTGCTCCAAGAAAAAAATGATATAGATACCCTTGAAGACCTAGCAGAAATTCCTGTATTTTTACCCTATATTCCTTCCTTATGATACCAAAGCACTTAAAAGAATCAATAGCCTATTTAAAAGAAAAAGGATTTGACCAACCAGAAGTGGGCATTGTCCTGGGCACTGGGCTGGGGCAACTGGTCAATCACTTGGTAGAAACCATAGAAGCCCACTACAATCAAATTCCTTTTTTTCCATTAGCTACTGTTGAATTTCATTCAGGCAAATTACTTTACGGCAGTTTAGGAGGAAAAAAAGTAGTGGTCATGCAAGGCCGGTTTCATATTTATGAAGGTTATGACTTATTAGACGTTACCTACCCTATTCGGGTCATGCATGGATTAGGCATTAAGCATTTGCTCATTTCTAATGCCTCTGGCGCCATTAACCTCAACTTTAAAAAAGGTGAGATGATGCTTATAGAAGACCACCTAAACCTACAGGGCGGCTCTCCTTTAGCCTTTAAAAACGTGGCCGATTTTGGAGAGCGATTTGCAGACATGAGTAGGCCCTATGACGCCGGCTTATCCAAAACCATCAAAGAGATTGCTCTAGAAGAAAACATCCCTTTAAAAGAGGGGGTTTACGCAGCAGTAGTAGGCCCTCAATTAGAAACTAGGGCGGAATACAGGATGTTGAAAATTTTGGGAGCAGACGCCGTAGGTATGTCTACTGTACCAGAAGTGATTGTAGCCAACCACTTAAACCTTCCTGTAGCGGCTATTTCCGTACTCACTGACGACTGCGATCCAGACCACTTAAAATTAGTAAATATTGCAGAAATTATTGCCATAGCTGGTGCAACAGAACCAAAAATGATCGTTCTTTTTAAGAAACTCATTGAGCGTTTGTAAGCCATCTAATACTTACCATACAGGCCTTCAAGGGTTTGAGCGGCAGGCTTATTTTGAGGGGTAAATCTATTGTTTTCAGAACCACCTGCAGTGTCTAAAAACATAAACCATTTCCAAATAAAGCCTCCTTGAAACCATTCTTGGCTCCAAAATGTATCTACAATCGCACGAATGGTCCTAGACTGTGCGGCCAAATTCACTGCTTCTTTGTTCTTATCTACTAGCCAGGGTTTAGCCCCCAAATAATCTACACTTCTGTAGCCGTACTCTGTAAATACCACCTGCTTCTCGCAACTCAAAGCCAGTCCCTGTATTTTATTGAAATGGGGTTGCCAGGCCTGAATGAGCGACAAATAAGAAGGGTCTCTCTCCTCTGACAAGGGAAAATAAGCGTCAATTCCAATGAAGTCTAAGGCGTCCCAAAAAAAGGTCTCTTCATATTCATCCCAATTGGCCGCATAGGTGAGCTTTCCCGAATAAACTGCTCTGATGTCTTCAATAAGGCCTTTCCAAAATTCAGGTCTGGCACGAACAAATGCCTTGAGTTCCGTTCCTATGCAAAAAAGCGGAATGTCTAACTGCTGTGCCAAACGCGCAAAGCGTAAAATAAAGGCGCTATACTGGCTTTCAAAAAGCTTCCAATCTTTGGGAGAATTCATTTTGATACGACCCGTGAACGCGCCATCTCTGACCCATATTTGAGGTTTTAACATCACTTGAATATTGCCCTTTTGTAGCTGCTCAAAATACTGTTGAATGCCTGCCTCTGTCTCTCCATACCACTGACGTTCAGGCTTGTAATTGAGCCCAGAAGATGCTGTAGAGCGCATCATGGCAAAAGGCATAAGAGCCACCCAATTGGCATTTATCGCTCCCACACTTTGGACATGCTTTGGCAAGACTTTATTTCCTGAAGACACAAAACTCAGCCCGTTTATTTTTGACTGGGAATGTAAAAACCCAAGCCCAGAAATAACGAATACAAAAAGCAGGATTAAAGAGCGATTCATGGTTTTTTTATTTTAAAAGTAGGATATTTACAGGAACAATTCACGCTGTAAGGCAAGTTATACCCTTAAAATGCAGTGCAGTGACAAAAATATATGGAACAAGTAGTTATTATAGGAAATGGAATTGCTGGTATCACAGCCGCCAGGCATATTAGAAAAAATTCTAATGCAGCCATTACTGTTATTTCTTCTGAGAACCCTCATTTCTTTTCTAGAACAGCTCTCATGTATGTGTATATGGGACACATGACTTTTGAACACACCAAACCCTATGAGGATTGGTTCTGGGAAAAAAACCGAATAGGGCTCGTACAAGACCATGTGAAACAAATAGATACAGAAAAAAAACAGCTGTTTTTAGACCAATCTGCTCCAATTTCTTTTGACAAACTCATTATAGCCACAGGCTCAAAACCTAGCTTTCACCAATGGCCTGGCCAAGAATTAAAAGGTGTTCAAGGCCTCTATCACAAAAGAGATTTGGATCTTTTAGAAGCCAACGCCCCAAATGCGCAAGTCTGTAAAAGGGCTGTTGTGGTTGGCGGCGGACTCATTGGAATTGAATTGGCAGAAATGCTACACAGCAGACACATCCCTGTGACTTTTCTGGTCAGAGAAGTGCATTTTTGGGAAGGGGTATTGCCCACAAAAAATGCAAAATTACTCAATGACCACATTTTATCCCACGGCATAGACCTGAGGCTTAACACCGAACTAAAAGAAATTATTGGCGGGGACCAAGGAAAGGTGAAAGGAGTCTTAACAAGTGACAATGAGCTTATTGAATGTCAGTTAGTTGGCATCACTACTGGGGTACAACCCAATATAGATTTTATAAAAAACACCCCCATTGCATTAGACAAAGGGATTTTGGTCAATAAATACTTAGAGACCAATATAGCAGGTGTTTACGCCATAGGAGACTGTGCGCAACAGACAGAGGTGACAGGCCTGAGAAGACCCATAGAAGCGGTTTGGTACACCGGTAGGATGATGGGAGAAACCTTAGCCCAAACCATTTGCGGCAACAAAACGGCCTATAAACCAGGTCATTGGTTCAATTCTGCTAAATTTTTTGAGGTAGAATACCAGACCTATGGTTGGGTAAATACCGACAAAAGAAAGCAGGAGCAAGAGCAGCATTTTCACTGGCAACACCCTCATGAGCCCATCGCTATTACTGTTGCATACCACAAAGAAACCAATCAATTACTGGGGGTAAATGTATTTGGAATTAGACTGAGGCATGCTGTTTTAGACGCTTGGCTCAGCCAACATAAATCTTTAGATTATTGTTTGGCCCATTGGGCCGATGCCCTTTTTGACCCCGAATTCAGCAACTCACATCAAAAAGACCTTTTAAACCATTACAA
>Ga0222670_1000356_pt1 | contig 19944 bp, 18 predicted proteins | sample AntAcemetagen732_FD_181148 | JGI IMG/M metagenome (GOLD analysis project Ga0222670, IMG submission 181148) | Saline water microbial communities from Ace Lake, Antarctica - #732 | ecosystem: Environmental > Aquatic > Non-marine Saline and Alkaline > Saline | place: Antarctica: Ace Lake... | reverse complement strand
TTTTATCAGAGAATATTTCGTCCCCTGTATTATCAATCACGCCAACTCTATCACCATCACCATCAAAACCAAAACCAATATCTGCGTTATTATCTTTTACAGCTTTTGCTATTGCACGTAACATCTCTAAATCTTCTGGGTTTGGATTGTATTTTGGAAACGTCCAGTCAAGATCACAATCTAATTCTATTACTTCACAACCAATACCTCTTAAAACTTCAGGTGCAAATATTCCAGCTGTTCCATTACCACAAGCAACAACTGCTTTAATTTTTTTTTTGATTTTATTCTTATTTATTAAATCATCTTTATAAATTTGCTGAAAACCTTCTATTTTTTTTTCACTACCGTCACCTTTTATGAAATTTTCATTTAAAGTAATCTCTTTTAATTCTTTCATCTCTTCTGGTGCATGGGTTAAACCTTTTTTGATACCCATTTTAACTCCGGTCCAACCATTTTCATTATGACTAGCGGTAACCATTGCAACAGCATCCGCATCTAAATTAAATTGTGCAAAGTAAACAGTAGGGGATAATGATAAACCTATGTCTTCAATATTACATCCTGTTGAAAGTAGTCCTTTTTTAAGAGCAGTTTTTATTTCCTCACTATAAGATCTATAATCGTGACCCACAATTATTCTTGGATTATTTTTTTTTGTATGTTTTATAATTTGAGTACCTAAACCCTTACCCAGATTCTCTATTCCCAGTTGGTTTATGTCCTTCTCATACAGCCACCTTGCGTCATACTCCCTGAAGCCATATGGATCTATTTTTAATTTTGCTGTCATTACTTATGTTTCATACATTTATTTTAATTTTTTTATTGTTTTTTTTTTGATATGTTCTATAAATGTTCTGTTGAACAATGATTTATATAGTGTATCAATGCTTATTGCATACAACATGTGGTTGTTTTGTGAAAAATAAACTAAAATTTTAAAAACTTATGAATAAAATACTATCACAGGCACTCAAGAAAGCTGTCTCCGAATATAGCCCTGACAATAGAGAATTAACTAAAGAAAAAAGACCAGATTTATTTTCATTAAGCAATGAAACAGAATTATTTCAGAACGAAAAAGGAATTATTATTAAGATCGACAGATCAAGAGATTCAAAATTAACAGATTTTGGTAGAGCAACTTTAAAAGATCGATACTTAGGTCACAACGAATCTTATCAAGATTTATTTGCCCGTGTTGCAAGTTCATATGCGGATGACAATTTGCATGCTCAAAGAATTTATAACTACATCAGTAATTTATGGTTCATGCCAGCAACTCCAGTTTTGTCAAATGGTGGAACAAAAAGAGGCTTGCCAATTTCATGTTTTTTAAATGAAGCATCAGATAGCTTGAATGGAATACTTGATCTATGGAGTGAGAACGTTTGGTTAGCTGCCAAAGGTGGTGGGATTGGAAGTTACTGGGGTAACCTTAGATCTATTGGAGAAAAAATTGGTAAAGTTGGAAAGACATCAGGAATAATTCCATTTATTAAAGTAATGGACTCGTTGACGATGGCAATTAGTCAAGGCTCATTAAGAAGAGGTTCGGCCGCATGTTACCTTCCGATTGAGCATCCTGAAATTGAAGAATTTATTGAAATGAGAAGACCCACAGGTGGCGATCCAAATAGAAAAGCTTTAAACCTTCATCACGGTGTTTTAGTATCAGATGCATTTATGCGAGCTGTAGAAACAGACGAACAGTGGGCATTAAAAAGTCCTGCTGATGGAACTGTTCAACAAACTATTTCAGCAAGAAATTTATGGATTAGATTATTGACTGCAAGAATTGAAACAGGTGAGCCTTACATTATCTATATTGATACTGTTAACAGACAAATTCCACAACATCACAAACTTGCAAACTTAACTGTTAAAACGTCTAATCTTTGTAGTGAAATAACTTTGCCTACTGGAATAGATAAAAATGGAAGAGACAGAACTGCTGTTTGTTGTCTTTCATCTTTAAATTTAGAAAAATATGATGAGTGGAAAGACGATAAAGTTATGATTAATGATGTCATGAGATTTTTAGATAATGTATTAACAGATTTTATTGAAAGAGCCCCTGAACAATTTGATGATGCAAAATATTCTGCTGAAAAAGAAAGAAGTGTTGGTTTAGGTGTTATGGGTTTCCATTCTTATTTACAACAACACAATATTCCACTGGAGTCAGTAATGAGTAAAGCTTGGAATAAAAAAATATTTAAACACATTCAAGAAAATGTTGATCAGGCCTCAAAAGATTTGGCAGATGAAAGAGGGCCGTGCCCAGATGCTGCTGATTATGGTTTTAATGAAAGATTTTCTAATAAAACAGCTATTGCACCAACAGCTTCTATTTCTATTATCTGTGGTGGAGCTTCACCAGGAGTAGAGCCAGTTGCAGCTAATAGCTACACACACAAAACTCTTTCCGGGTCTTTCAATGTTAGAAATAGATATTTAGTTGAACTATTGGAAAAACATGGGAAAAATACAGAAGAAGTATGGTCTGGAATTACAACAAATGAAGGTTCTGTTTCTCATTTAGATTTTTTAACTGACCTAGAAAAAGATGTTTTCAAAACAGCATTTGAATTAGATCAAAAATGGATCATTGAATTAAGTGGAGATAGAACACCTTTTATATCACAAGCCCAATCAATTAACTTATTTGTACCTGCTGATATTCATAAAAGAGAACTACATAAAATTCATTTTGATGCTTGGAAAAAAGGTTTAAAGAGTCTTTACTACTGTAGATCAAAATCAATTCAGCGTGCAGAAAATGTCAACGATACTAAAGCAACAGATGTTACTGCTAATGTCTATAAATCAAAACCAAAAACAACCGAACAACCAGAATACGAGGAGTGCCTATCATGTCAGTAGAAAAAATGGAGCCAAAAATTATTCAACCAGAAAAAAAAGAAATAGTTCAACCACAAAAAATGGGACTATTAGTTGAAAACCCAGTTTATAAACCATTTAGATATCCATGGTGTTATGATGCATGGTTAACACAACAAAGAATTCACTGGTTACCAGAAGAAGTGCCACTTGGTGATGATGTTAGAGATTGGCAGAAAAACTTAACACAATCTGAAAAAAATCTATTAACTCAAATTTTTAGATTTTTCACTCAAGCTGATGTGGAAGTACAAAATTGTTATTTAAGACATTATACAACTGTATTTAAACCAACAGAAGTATTAATGATGATGACGGCTTTCGCTTCTATGGAAACAGTTCACATTGCTGCATACTCTCATTTACTAGATACTATTGGAATGCCCGAGTCTGAATACTCAGCATTTATGAAGTATAAAGAAATGAAAGATAAATACGACTATATGCAAAATTTTGACATGAGTTCAAAAAAAGATATTGCATTAACAGTGGCGGTATTTAGTGCATTTACAGAAGGTTTACAATTGTTTGCAAGTTTTGCAATCCTACTTAACTTCCCAAGACACAATAAGATGAAGGGTATGGGTCAGATTGTTACTTGGTCTGTAAGAGATGAAACTCTTCACTGCAATTCTATGATCCGGTTATTCAAAGAGTTCATTCATGAAAACCCAGAAATCTGGAATCCTGAATTAAAAAAAGAACTTTATAAAGCATGTAGAACAATCATAGAGCATGAAGATGCTTTTATTGATTTAGCTTTTGAAATGGGTCCAATGGAAGGTCTTACAGCTGAAGAAGTAAAACTTTACATAAGATTTATTGCAAATAGAAGATTATCTCAACTTGGGCTAGATCCAATTTATGATGTGAAAAAAAATCCACTTACCTGGTTGGATTCTATGTTGAATGCAGTAGAGCACATGAATTTCTTTGAAGGACGTTCAACTGAATATTCTAAAGCATCTACTCAAGGAACTTGGACAGAAGCTTTTAGTTAATCTTTTGAAATATAAAAAGTATTTTAGAAAAACTAGCCTAAAACAAAAAGATATTGGGGAGCATTTTCTCGATGAAATAGGATCTAAAAAACCCAAAAACTTTCTCGAGATTGGTGTTTTTCATGGTGTTACTGCAAGAAATGTTTGCGAATTATTGCATGAAATTCATGGAAATGATTTTAAATATGTTGGGTTAGATTTATTTGGAGAAAGTACTGAAAATGCTAATGAAATTATTCCAAACACTAATTTTAATAATCCACTAAAAAAAATATATTTTAAATATATTCTAAGACAAGACCCATACTCTATAGAAGCTGTAGCCTATCTTTTAAAAAAATTTGAAAAAAATATTCACTTGATTAAAGGAAACTCTAATGAATTGTTAAAAAAATAGATATGTCTAAAATTGATTATGTTTTTTTAGACGGTGGTCACGCCTACGAAACTGTTAAAAATGATTTGTATTATTCAAAAGCAGTTCTAGATAATAATGGGACAATACTATGTGATGATTATAATTTAAGTCAAGCGCCAGGTGTCAAAAAAGCTATCGATGAATTTGTTCTCGATAATAATTTTAAGCATGAAATTATTTTTGAACGATTTGCAAAAATAGAAAAAAATTAAATTTTACCTTTGGTTTAACTGAATAACTTTTCTGTGCTTGTTACCTTTATAGCTAGCAAGGGGTCTAATTAATTTATTAGCAGCATGTTGTTCCATTATATGTGCTGACCAACCTGTAATTCTTGAGATTACGAATATAGGTGTGAAGAAATCTGTATCAAAACCCATTAAATGGTAAGTAGGTCCAGTTGGGTAATCTACATTCGGATAAATATTTTTTTCTTTAATCATTACTTTTTCAACAATGTCGTATATTTTTTCAAATGTTTTATCTTTTTTAATAATGGCTACTCTTTTAAAATATTCTCTCATAGTTGGAACTCTTGAGTCTCCATTTTTGTAAACTCTGTGACCAAATCCCATAACAACATCTTTATTTTTCAAAGCATTATTAATCCATTTTAATGCGTTCTCAGGTTTTTTGATTTTTTTCATCATGTGCATTACTTCTTCGTTAGCACCACCATGAAGAGGGCCTTTTAAACTAGCGATAGCACCAGTGATTGCACCATGAATATCAGATAAACTGCTTGTAATAGTTCTAGCGGTAAAAGTTGAAACGTTAAAACTATGTTCCGCGTATAAGATCAAAGAAACATCAAAAGCTTTAACAATTTCCTTATTGGGAACTTTTCCAAAACACATATGGAAAAAGTTTTCAGAAAAACTAAATTTTTTCTTTGGATGTATAATTTTTTTTCCTTTTCTAAGTCTATAAAAGGCAGCTAGTGCTGTTGGAGTTTTTGCAAAAATTCTAATTGCTTTTCTCAAATTAGCTTCAGGAGAATTGTCTTTAGTTTCTTTATCTTCAAGACCCATAACACTGACAACAGTTCTTGCAACATCCATAGGGTGAGATTTTTTAGGAATCTGTTTTAAAATGTTTATTAAATTTTTTGATAAAGTTATTTCTTTAGATAGCTCTTTTTTAAATTCTTTCAGTTGTTTTTTATTAGGTAATTCCTTATTTAAAATTAAGTATGCAACTTCTTCAAAATCACATCTAACACATAAATCTTGAGCGGCGTACCCCCTATAAGTAAGAGAGTTAATTTCTGGCATAACTTTTGAAATTTCAGTTTCATCAACAACTATACCTAGTAAACCTTTTTTTATATCATCACTCATTATTCATGTCCTTCCGTACTAAAGTTATAAATTTTTTCATCTAATGAGTTGTATTTTTCATACTCCACCAACTCATAAAGTCTTTTTCTAGTTTGCATTTTATTAATAATATTGTTTTGATGTCCATTCACAAATATGTCACGAAGGCCATCTTCTACATTTTTCATAGCTAATCTTTGTGTTGTTACAGGATAAATTACGATATTATATCCAAAATTTTCTAACTCTTTATAATTAAATAACTTAGATTTTCCAAATTCTGTCATATTAGCTAATAGATAACACGATAGTTCTTTTCTAACTTTCTCAAAATCCTTCTCATCTTGAAGAGCCTCTGGGAAGATAATTTCAGCGCCAGCGTCTATGTAAGCTTTACATCTATCAATCATTTTATCTATTCCCTCAACACCTTTAGCATCAGATCTTGCTATAATTTTAAAATTTTCATCTTGTTTAGCGGCAACACACTCTTTAATTTTTTTAACCATTGCTTTGGTTGAAATTAATTCTTTGTTATCTAAGTGACCACACCTTTTACGTTCTACTTGGTCCTCTAAATGCACAGCAGATATTCCAAATTCTTCAAAAGTTTTAATAGTTTCTTCACAAGATTTAAAACCAGTATCGATATCAACAATTGTAGGTAAACTGGTTACTCTTGATATTAAATACGATCTAGTACTTACATCTTGCAATGTAGTTAGGCCTATATCTGGAAACCCTAAATCGTTTGCCATAACCCCACCGGATACATAAACAGCATCATAACCAATTTCCTCAATAAGCTTTGCAGTTAATGGATTGTAGGCACCTGGTACTCTTAAAATTTTATTTGATTTTAATTTACTAACAAAGTCAGCTCTTTTTTGACTCGGCTCTTTCTCTACAAAATGCACTAAAAAATTCCTTTTTTTGTATTTTTCTTTATTTGACTTCTTTTTACCTGAATATTCAATTTATTTAATTCACCAGCTTTTAAATTTTTAAGGTTTTGAACTACTTTTAAGAAACGTGCACTTTCTTTTTTATCTAAAATACCATCTGTTAAAGTTAAAAACTTATTTATATAATTTTGTCTTTTAAAAGGACGGGCTCCATATGGATGAGCATCTGCTCTATCCAATTGTTCTATAATTTTTTTACCATTATTTAAAGTAACTACAACTTTTGCACCAAAAGATTTATTTTTTGGATTTGGATCGTGATATTTTTTAGTCCATTTTTTATCTTCAAATGTAGTTATTGATTTCCAAATTTTTATAGTACTTTTTCTATTAGCTCTTTGTTTTGTGTATGATTTAACATGATGCCAATCAGCATCTTCAAGTGCTACTGCAAAAATATACATAATTGAATGATCAAGGGTTTCTCTGCTAGCCTTTGGATCCATTTTTTGTGGATCATTTGCACCGGTTCCTATTACGTAATGAGTATGATGACTTGTGTAGATATCAATTTTTTTAATCTGATTTAAATTTTGAATTTTTTTATTAAGTTTTTTAGCAATATCTATCAATGCTTGTGATTGATATTCTGCAGAATATTCTTTTGTATAAGTTTCTAATATCGCTTTTTTTGGTTCTTTCTTTTTAGGTAGTGGCACATTATATAAAGCTTTTTTACCATCTAGTATTCTAGCTAAAACACTATCTTCTCCTTCATAAATTGGACTTGGTGCACCTTCACCACGCATTGCTCTATCAACTGCTTCGATTGCAAGTTTACCAGCATGTGCAGGGGCGTATGCTTTCCAGCTAGAGATTTCACCTTTTCTAGATTGCCTTGTAGATATAGTTGTATGCAACGCTTGTTGAACTGCTTGATAAATTGTTTCAGTATTTAACCTTAACATTGTTCCTAAACCCGCTGCAACACTAGGTCCTAAGTGTGCAATATGATCTATTTTATGTTTGTGTAAGCATATACCTTTAACTAAATTAACTTGAACCTCATAACCTGTGATAGTTCCTCTTAATAAATCTAAGCCACTTTTTTTAGTTTGTTGAGCAACACTTAAAATAGGGGGAATATTATCTCCTGGGTGACTGTAGTCTGCTGCTAAAAAGGTATCATGGAAATCAAGTTCTCTTACTGCTGTTCCATTTGACCAAGCAGCCCATTCGCAATCAAACTTTAATTTTGAATCAATACCAAATAAGTTTGCACCATTTTTTTTAGGGTGTTTAAGGGCCATTTCTCTAGAGGAGATAACAGCTTTTCTATTTAAAGAGGCAATAGCAACTGAAGCATTATCAATAATTCTGTTAATAACCATTTCAATAGCCATCTTATCTAATTTAGCGTTGTCCGAAGCTATTTCAGCAATTTTCCATGCTAATTGGTTTTTTTTAGGTAAGTTAATTTTTGATGGGTAAACTTTAACTTTATGTGAAATCATTAGGCCTCCTTAATTATGTGGCCTTATTAATAGTAAGAAAAAAAATTAAATCAATCTTTTAAGTAAGTTGAAACTATTTTTTCAACACCAATAAAGTCTTTTATTAAATGATTATGGTATATTTCATTGGTATTTTTTTCTGTATACCCATTTTCTAATAAAATAACTGGAATTGCAGCTTCTCTTGCAGCATTAGCATCCGTTTCACTATCACCAAACATTAGTGATTTTTTTATATCTCCACCTAAAATTTCAATTATATTAGTTATGTGCCTAGGATCAGGTTTACAATAATCAAAAGTATCTGATCCCGCTACGTATTCAAAGTAATCATAGATTCCTATTTTTTTTAAAAGATCAATTGCTAAGTGTTCTTGTTTGTTTGTGCATACCGCCATTGAAATATTTTTTTCTTTGCACCATTTTAGAAACTCTTTAACACCGTGAATGAGTGTACTTTCATTGATAATATTTTCCCCATAGAAGCTGACAAAATCCTTAACCATTTCAGCTTTAATTTTTTGATCATCAATTTTACCAAACTCTTTTTTAGCTTGGCCCCATATAGATCTACCAATCATAGCGTCAGCACCTTGACCGACTAAATTTCTAATATCTGCTGTAGATTTAGTGGGATAACCATACTTTTTCATTACATGATTGTGAGCATTCATTAAGTCAGGAGCTGTATCGACTAAGGTGCCGTCTAGATCAAATAAAATTGTGTAATTTTGAGTCATTAATAAAGTATTTTTAAGAAATAAATTGTGAATTAAGATATCTATACACTTAATATAAAAATATTTCCAGATGAAAGAAATAAATTCAAAAAGCAATCAAGAAAAACTTCGTAAATTTTTTATTAAGTCTGGAGTAAAGATGACTGGTCCTGAGACAATTTTTTTTTCAAAAGACACAAAGATTGGTAAAAATGTTACCATTAACCCATATGTTGTCATCGGCCCAAAAGTTAAAATCGGAAATAATGTAATCATAAATTCATTTTCACATTTAGAAGATTGTAAAATTAAAAATAAAGTTGAAGTAGGACCTTATGCAAGATTAAGACCTGGTACCATTCTAGAAGAAGGTTCAAAAATTGGAAACTTTGTAGAGGTTAAGAAAAGTACAATTGGAAAAAAATCAAAAGTTAATCATTTATCATACATTGGTGATAGCCAATTAGGAAAAGGTGTTAATGTTGGAGCTGGAACAATTACTTGCAATTATGATGGTGTAAAAAAAAGTAAAACAAAAATTAAAGATAATGTGTTTATAGGCTCTAATTCATCTTTAGTTGCTCCAGTTATAATTGAAGAAAATAGCATTGTTGGAGCTGGCTCTGTAATCACAAAAAATGTTAAAAAAAATTCGTTGGCTTTAACCAGAGCCCTACAAATTGAAATAAAAAATTACAAAAGAAGACAAAAATAATATGTGTGGAATTATAGGAATAGCCAGTAATAAACCAGTGTCATCTGCAATCATTAATTCACTTAGAAAACTGGAGTATAGAGGTTATGACTCTGCAGGTATTGCAACCCTATCAAATGGAATATTAAATGAAGCTAAATCTGAAGGTCGTGTTGATATTTTAGAAAAAAACCCAGCTGTTAAAAACATGTTAGGGTCAATTGGAATTGGACATGTTAGATGGGCAACCCATGGAGCACCTAATACTCTTAATGCGCATCCTCATTCATCTGAAAATGTATCGGTAGTTCATAATGGTATTATTGAAAATTCTACTCTTTTAAAAAAACATTTGATTAACATGGGGCATGTATTTAAATCCCAAACCGATACAGAGGTAATAGTTCATTTAATCACAGAATATTTAAAAGAACTTAACTTGAAAGATGCAATTATTAAAACTCTTAAACAGCTTCATGGAAGTTTTGCCTTAGGTGTAATTTTTAAAGATCAACCTGACCTCATAGTGGGAGCAAGAAGAGGATCACCACTTGCAGTCGGTTATGGTCCTAATGAAAATTATCTAGGATCAGATTCCTATGCTTTAAAATCAATGACTAATAAAATTTCATATTTAAATGATGGTGAGTTTTGCATTATAAAAAAAGACCAGGTCGATTTTTTTGATGAAGAGGGATTAAAAGTTAATAAAAAAGTTTTAAAATTATCTTCTAAAGAACAAAATCATGACAAGGGTGACTTCAAGCACTTTATGGCAAAAGAAATTGAAGAGCAGCCGACAACATTAAAGAATTGTATAAACGAGTATATTGATGCAATTAACAATGACATTAATATCTATAATTTTCCATGGAATATAAGGGAAATTTCCTCAGTTACATTAATTGGTTGTGGAACGGCTTATCACTCTTGTTTAATGGCAAAATATTGGTTTGAAGAAAATACTACACTTGATGTTACAATTGATATTGCCTCAGAGTTTAGATATCGAAAAAATAGATTTAAAAATGATAATTTGTATATTTTTGTTTCTCAATCAGGTGAAACTGCAGATACATATGCTGCACTAGATTTATGTAATAAAAATAATATGAAAACTTGCAGTATAGTTAATGTTATAGAAAGTTCTATTGCAAGGGATTCTAAATTTGTTTTACCTATTCACTGTGGTCCAGAAATTGGTGTTGCATCAACAAAAGCTTTTATGGGTCAAATGCTTGTACTTTATATTTTAGTATTAAAACTAGGAATTTTAAGAAAAGATTTAGATAAAGATTTATATTTAAATAAGATTAAAGATTTAAAAGTATTACCTAAATTAGTTGAGCAAACTTTATTAACTGAAAGTAAAATTCAAGCAGTTTCCAGTTCATTTACAGATGCTAAAGGCGCGATGTTTTTGGGAAGAGGTTTTTCTTATCCAATAGCATTAGAAGGGGCGCTTAAGTTAAAAGAATTAGCCTACGTTCATGCAGAAGGGTATCCAGCTGGTGAGATGAAACATGGTCCGTTAGCGTTAATTGAAGACGGAATGCCAGTAGTTGTGTTAGCTCCTAGAGATAATTATTATAAAAAAACAATTTCCAACATGCAGGAAGTAATAGCAAGAGGTGCAAAAGTATTATTGATCACAAATAAAAGTAAAGATGAAGTTTTTTCAGAAAATATTTGGGAAACTATATTGGTTGAGAGTGCCAATGACGACTTGTTACCATTTTTATTAACAATCCCTTTACAAAAATTAGCTTATTATTCAGCTCTGAAAAAAGGCTATGATATTGATAAGCCAAGAAATTTAGCAAAATCAGTTACAGTTGAATAATAACTAAACTCTGCTACAACACCCCTAGGTTGAATATGAAAAATTGGAAAATAAATAGTTGGAGAGATTATCCTGTTAAGCACATTCCGGAATATCCGGATAAAAAAGAATTAGATGGGGTACTTAATAAGATTAAAGATTTCCCTCCTTTAGTTTTTGCTGGTGAGACAAGACACTTAAAAGAACAATTAGCTCAAGTAGTTGATGGTAATGCATTTTTACTTCAAGGAGGAGATTGTGCGGAAAGTTTTGCAGAATTTCATCCTGACAATATTAGAGATACCTTTAAATTAATTCTTCAAATGTCACTTGTGTTAACTTATTCAGCATCTTTACCTGTTATCAAATTGGGAAGAATAGCTGGACAATTTTCTAAACCAAGAAGTTCACCAGTTGAAAATATTGATGGAGTAGAATTACCAAGTTATTTAGGTGACAATATTAACGGTATAGAATTTAATGAAAAATCAAGAATACCTGATCCAAAACGATTGTTTAAGGCATATTCTCAATCAGCATCAACTCTTAATCTTATAAGAGCATTTTCACACGGTGGTTTTGCTGACCTTAAAAAAGTTCATACTTGGAATTTAGGTTTTATCAAAAAAACACCTGCAGGTAAAAAATTTAAAGAATTAGAAGACAAGATTTCAGATGCGTTAGCTTTTATGGATGCATGTGGAATTAATTCTGAATTTAATAGAAGATTAAAAACAGTAAACTTTTGGACATCACACGAAGCGTTATTACTTCCATTTGAACAATCTATGACAAGAGTAGATTCAACCACTGGTGAATATCATGCTACGTCTGCTCACTTTGTTTGGATAGGGGATAGAACCAGACAGTTAGATGGAGGACACGTTGAATTTTGTAGAGGAATTGAAAATCCTATTGGAATTAAATGTGGACCAACTCTTAAGAGTGAAGATTTAATTGATCTTTGTAATAGAATTAATCCTAAAAATGAAAAAGGTAAAATAACTTTAATTTCAAGATTTGGACATGAAAATGTAGATAAATTTTTACCAAAATTAATTAGAGCAATTAAAAAAGAAGGTTTAAATGTAATTTGGTCATGTGACCCAATGCACGGCAATACAATAAAAGCAACATCTGGATATAAAACTCGTCCCTTCAATAATGTTGTTAATGAAGTAAAAAATGTTTTTGAATGTCACCAAAGTGAAGGAAGTTATGCTGGAGGACTGCACATTGAAATGACAGGTCAAGATGTCACGGAATGTACAGGTGGTGCTCAAAAAATATCAGATCAAGATTTATCTCACCGATATCACACTCATTGCGACCCAAGACTTAATGCTAATCAAGCTTTAGAATTAGCTTTTTTAATTTCTGATGAAATTAAAAAAAATGCCTCATATTCTAAAAAAAATATTAAAGTTGCATCTTAAAAGATTGTTTTAAATACAATTTCGTTTAAATTTTAGATAATGAAACCATTAAAAAAAGCACAATTTATAAGCAATTGGATTAAGGATTACGTAGAAAAGATGCCTAGTAAGGCGCAATCTTTAGTCATTGGAATTTCTGGTGGTATAGACTCTTCTGTATCAAGCACCTTAAGTGCAATGACAGGTACAAAAACAATTGTATTATCAATGCCAATTAAACAAAAATCAACACAGCATGATTTAAGTTTAAAACATCAAGAGTGGCTTGTTAAAAACTTCAAAAATGTTGAAGCACATACTGTAAATTTAGATAAGTTGTTTGAAACATTTAAAAACACTTTATCTAATTTTGATAGTGAACTTGGGATGGCTAATTCAAGAGCAAGAATTAGAATGACTACACTTTATCAAGTAGCTGCTGCCAACAAAGGCATTGTAGTTGGCACTGGAAATAAAGTTGAGGATTTTGGAGTAGGTTTTTACACTAAGTATGGAGATGGAGGGGTAGATATTTCTCCTATTGCTGATTGTAATAAAACAGAAGTTTGGGAAATAGGTAAATCACTCAATATACTAAAAGAGATAATTGAAGCAGCTCCAACAGATGGATTGTGGGAGGATGGTAGAACCGATGAAGGTCAATTAGGTCTTAACTATGCAGAATTAGAAGAGGCAATGAATAATGTTAATTCAATAAATAGAGAGAAATATGAAAAAATAAGAAAGATGAACTTGCATAAAATGGAACCAATCCCTGTTTGCAAGATTCCCAACTAATCTTATAGATTCACAAATCTATAATTAAAGTATAATTCTAAGATAATGAAAATGGATATTTATTTAACAAATAATCTAAGCAACAAAAAAGAAAAATTTACTCCATTAGATAAAGAAAACATTGGCATGTATGTTTGTGGTCCGACTGTTTATGATAACCCACATATTGGTAACGCAAGACCCCTTGTTATTTTTGACATTTTATACAAAGTTTTAAAATCAAAATATGGATTCGACAAAATAAATTATGTAAGAAATATTACAGATGTTGACGATAAAATAATTAAATCATCAAAAGAAAAAAACATTTCTATAACAGAATTAACCAATAATATTATTAAAGATTTTAAAGATGATTGTAACTATTTAGATTTAGACAAACCAAACCATCAACCTAAAGCAACAGATCATATCAATCTTATGATTGAAATGATTTTGTCTTTATTAGCTAAAGGTATTGCTTATGAGATAAAGAATCATGTCTATTTTGAAGTAAGTAAATTTTCTGATTATGGACAACTATCAAATAAAAAATTAGAAGACTTAATTGCAGGATCTAGAGTTGAAATTTCAGAAAATAAAAAAAAATCAGAAGATTTTGTTTTATGGAAACCTTCTAAAGATGATGAACCTTTTTGGGATTCTCCATGGGGTAAAGGAAGACCTGGTTGGCATTTAGAGTGTTCAGCAATGTCAAAGAAATATTTAGGGGATGTATTTGACATCCATGGTGGAGGAATTGATTTACTTTTTCCGCATCACGAAAATGAAATTGCACAATCAAGATGCGCAAATGACACTAAAGTTTTCGCTAATTATTGGATCCACAATGCATTCATTACTATGTCCAACGAAAAAATGGCTAAATCAACTGGCAACATATTAAAGATAAAAGATTTTAAAGAGAATATTGATGGTCAAGTTTTAAAATTTGCGCTTATGAGTGCTCATTATAAGCAACCGCTAGACTGGAATGAAAAGCTTTTAAACGATAGCCAAAATACTATTGATAAATGGTACGATGTTTATTTAGAGGTAAATGATAAAATAGTTTTAACTGAAGATATTTTATCTCCGTTATATGATGATTTGAACACGCCAGGCTATATAGCAAATCTACACAAACTTTATGAGAAAGCTTTAAAGGGCAACAATGAAGATAAAAGCTTATTTGTTTTAGCTTGTAATTTTATAGGTATTTTAAACAAAACAAAGAAAGAGTGGGTAGAGTTTAAAAAGAAGAAATTATCCATTAATGAAGATGATATTTTAAAACTGATTGAGCTACGAAATAAAGCAAGGCAAGATAAAGATTATAAGCAGGCTGATTTAATAAGAAATGAACTTTTAGACAAAGGGGTTTTAATAGAAGACAAAGATGGTAAAACAATTTGGAAATTAAAATGAGCAAAGAACAACTTTTTATATTTGATACAACGCTAAGAGATGGTGCACAAACACAAGGTGTAGACTTTTCTGTAGATGATAAAATGAAAATTGCTTCTGCCTTAGATATTTTAGGTGTTGACTATATAGAAGGAGGTTGGCCTGGAGCGAACCCCACAGATACTGAATTTTTTCAAAAAAAACATTCATTTACCAATTCAATATTAACATCATTTGGTATGACTAAAAGAACTGGACGTAGTGCCAATAATGATCCAGGTTTATCTGCTCTTTTAAACTCAAATACACCAGCAGTTTGTATTGTGGGTAAGACTTGGGATTTTCATGTCGATATAGCTCTTGGTATTTCTAATGAAGAAAACTTAGAAAATATAAGAGAGACGGCCAAACATTTTGTTAAAGAGAATAAAGAATTTATGTTTGATGCAGAACATTTTTTTGATGGATACAAATCTAATTCAAATTACGCTTTATCTTGTCTTAAAGCAGCATTTGATGAGGGTGCAAGATGGATTGTTTTATGTGACACCAATGGTGGAACCTTGCCTCACGAAATAACAAAAGTAGTTACTGAGGTTGCTAAAGTTATACCTGGAAAAAACTTAGGCATTCATGCACACAACGATACTGGTAACGCTGTTGCTAATTCTTTAGCTGCAGTTTGGGCTGGGGTTAGACAAGTGCAGGGAACTATTAATGGTTTGGGTGAAAGATGTGGCAATGCAAATTTGATGTCATTAATTCCAACTTTTTTTTTAAAAGATGATTTTTCTTCTAAATTTCAATTTAAAATTAAACCAGACAACATTAAAAATTTAACACAGTGCTCTAGATTATTAGATGAAATATTAAATAGAAAACCTAACAAACATCTACCTTACGTCGGAGCGGCTGCATTTTCTCATAAAGGTGGCTTGCATGTATCGGCTGTTCAAAAAGATCCAAAAACATATGAACATATTAATCCAGAAGAAGTTGGAAATTCTCGCAATATTGTAGTGTCAGACCAATCAGGGAAATCCAATATAATTTCAAGATTAAAAACTATTGGTATTGAAATAGAAGAAAATGATCCTAAAATTAAAAAACTTTTAGATGAAGTGAAAGACAGGGAGTTCATTGGTTACAGTTATGACGGAGCTGATGCATCTTTTGAATTATTAGCTAGAAGAATTATTGGTAAAATACCAAGATATATAATGATTAAAGAATACGATGTTTCAGTTAAAAAAGATTCATCTGGAACAATTGTTTCATCTGCAAAAGCACAGCTCGAAGTAGATGGGGAAAAAATTATGTGTACTGGCGAAGGTAACGGTCCTGTAAATGCACTGGATAATGCTATCAGGCAAAATGTGGATAAATTAAATAAATATTCAAAATACTTAAAAGATCTTAAATTAGTGGATTACAAAGTTAGAATTTTAAACACAGGCACAGAAGCGATTACTAGAGTTTCAATAGAGAGTACTGATTCAAAAGGTAAGAACTGGTTTACGATTGGTGTATCAGCAAATATAATCGATGCTTCATTTAAAGCCTTGGTAGATAGTTTGGATTATAAATTATTTAAAGATAATGCTCCAGCTAGTCTTTAATGTCATTTAATAATATCTTGTTTATTTTACATCAGCCTCAATTATCTGAAAATATAGGAGCCTGCGCTAGAGCTATAAAAAATTTTAACTTTAAAAAACTAGTTATTGTTAAACCTAAGCCAATTTTCCCAAATGATAAAATTCTGGCAACCTCTGTTGGTGCAAAGGATTTAATTATTAATGCAAAAGTACATGAAAACTTAGAATCTGCTGTAAAAAAAGTGGATTATGTTATTGCAACCTCGGCAAGGTTTAGAAATAAAAACATTAAACATATAAAATTAGAAGATTTAAAAAAAATTGATTTCAGTAAAAAGATAGCTTTTTTATTTGGGTCAGAAGCATCTGGTTTATCCAATAATGAGATTAGTTATGCAAATTATACTATGCAAATACCAACAAACCCTGATTTTAAATCATTAAATTTATCTCATAGTGTTATTATTATTGCCCACACAGTAGCTAGTATTATCAATTTAAAGAGCGCTAAATACTCAAAATCAAAAAAGGTAACTTTAGCCAGCAAGAAGGATGTGCAAGCTATGACCAATTTATGTATTAGTAAATTAGAGGAAAAGAGTTTTTTTAAACCTCTAGAAAAGAGGCCTATTATGCTTGAAAACTTAAGAAGTATTTTTTCTAAAATGGAGCTATCTGAGAAAGAAACACGTATTTTATCCAGTGTATTTGCTAGTTTAGCCAAAAAAGGTTGATTGACAAAATAATGAGTAAGTTTATAACCCCAACTATAAAATGACAAAAAGAATAAGTTCTAAACACAAAATAGATAGAAGGTTAAAAATTAACCTATGGGGTAGACCTAAGAGTCCTTTCAATAAAAGAGATTATGGACCTGGACAACACGGTCAAGGTAGAAAAGGAAAACCTTCTGATTACGGAATTCAGCTTCAAGCTAAACAAAAATTAAAAGGTTACTACGGTAACATTAATGAAAGACAATTCAGAAATATTTACAAAAAAGCTGCAATGCAAAAAGGTGATACTGGTGAGAATTTAATTGGATTACTTGAAAGAAGACTTGATTCAGTAGTTTACAGAGCAAGATTTTCAACAACAGTATTTTCAGCAAGACAACTTATTAACCATGGCCATGTAAAAGTTAATGGTAAGAAAGTTAATATTTCAAGTTATGTCGTTACAGAAGAAGATACGATTGAAATTAGAGACAAATCTAAACAGTTAGCCTTTATTGATATTGCTCTAGCAAACAAAGAAAGAGAAACACCTGAATATATTCAATTAGACGAAAAGAATAAAAAAGTTACTTTCGTAAGAGTACCTAAGTTCGATGAAGTTCCTTATCCAGTTATTATGGAACCAAATCTAGTAATTGAATATTACTCTAGATAATAAATATTTACTTTTTAAAATTAATTCCTTTATCCTCAAGAATTTTCTTGAGCTCACCGTTTTCATACATTTCTTTAACGATGTCACAGCCACCAACAAATTCACCTTTAATGTAAACTTGTGGAATAGTAGGCCAATCACTAAATTTTTTTATACCTTCTCTTAAAGGTTGAGATTCAAGAACGTTAATTCCTTTATAATTTACTTCTAAAATTTTTAACATGTTTGATATAGCCATAGAAAATCCACATTGAGGAGCATCAGGTGTTCCCTTCATAAATAAACATACTTCGTTGGTATCGATATGACTTTGAATTAAATTTTTTGTTTGATCATCCATTATTGCTCCTTTGTTTTAATTGCTAATGCGTGTAGTTCGTTGCCCATTTTTCCTTTTAAAGAATTGTAAACCATTTTATGTTGTTCAATTTTGCTTTTTCCAGAAAATTCTTTTGATGTAATGGTTGCTGAGTAGTGATTGCTATCTCCTGCTAAGTCTTGAATTTCTATTATAGCATCTGGTAAAGCTTCTTTAATAAGTGTTTCAATTTCTTTTATATCCATTGCCATTTTAATTACTCATGTAGTTAGTTAACCAAGTTGTATGTGATTTAATTAAATCGTCAATTGATACTTTTGTCTTATTATCAATAATTAGATCATTTTCATTTATAGTTCCAAGCTCATCAAAATGCACAGAGTTCTCGTGAAGTATTTTGGTAACATTTTCAAGATCATCTTTACTAATTTCTATAATATATCTACCCTGGTCTTCGCCAAACAAGTATTCAAATTTATTAATTAAATAGTTAGGTTTTTTAAGCGTTACTCCTTTTTTACCTTTAATGCACATTTTGGATAAAGCGGTAATAATACCACCCAAAGACACATCATGAGCTGTTTTAATAAGTTTTTTATCAATAAGTTTTAAAATTGTTTCACCATTATTTTTTTCATTAAATAAATTAATTTCTGGGGGAGGGCCATTTTTTTCATTTAAAATATCTCTTGCAAATAAACTTTGGTCTAAGTGTCCTTCAGTTTTTCCTATAACTAAAAGAATATTATCGGTCTCCTTAAGGTCCATTGTAACCATGTTTTTATAATCTTTAATTAAACCAACACCACCAATTGCTGGAGTAGGTTTAATTCCTATATCTTTAGTTTGATTATAAAAAGAAACATTTCCAGACACTACTGGGAAATCCAAATAAGAGCTAGCTTCTCCTAAACCTTGAACACACTCAACAAACTCACCCATATTTTCTTGATTTTCAGGGCTACCAAAATTTAAACAATTAGTAATTGCAATTGGTTTTGCACCAACTGAAATTAAATTTCTCCAACTTTCACAAACAATTTGCTTTCCACCACTTAAAGGGTGAGCCCAACAATATACAGCTGAAGAATCTACGGAAGCTGCAATAGCTTTATCAGTACCATGAACTCTAACAACACCTGCGTCTCCACCAGGTTTTTGAATAGTGTCACCCATAACAGTGTGATCATACTGTTGCCAAATCCATTCTTTACTACATACATTGGGATTAGATAAAATCTTATGTAAAACATTAACTACTTTTAAAGTTTTAAATTCTTCTTTTTTAATTTTAATTTTTTTTGGTAATTTAGCTTTCTTCCATTTACGATCATACATCGGTGAATTTTCAACCAATGTATTAACAGGAATATCTGCAACTTTTTCTTCATTGAAATATAATTGAATTTTTTTACTTTTTGTAGTTTTGCCAATTACCGCAAAGTCTAAATTCCATTTATCAAATATTTTTTGAGCCATTTCTTCTTTGCCATTTTCTAAAACGATTAGCATTCGTTCTTGGCTTTCAGAAAGCATAATTTCGTAAGGGGTCATATTTGCTTCTCTACAAGGAACTTTATTTAAATTTATCTCAATACCCAAGTTTCCTTTTGAAGCCATCTCAATACTTGATGAGGTTAATCCTGCAGCACCCATATCTTGAATTGCAATAATCGAGTCTCCTGCCATTAACTCTAAACAAGCTTCTAATAATAGTTTTTCAGTAAAGGGATC
>Ga0222670_1000349_pt1 | contig 20253 bp, 22 predicted proteins | sample AntAcemetagen732_FD_181148 | JGI IMG/M metagenome (GOLD analysis project Ga0222670, IMG submission 181148) | Saline water microbial communities from Ace Lake, Antarctica - #732 | ecosystem: Environmental > Aquatic > Non-marine Saline and Alkaline > Saline | place: Antarctica: Ace Lake... | reverse complement strand
ATGTATTAGTACCTCAATCGGGGCGTAGCGCAGCCTGGTAGCGCATCTGGTTTGGGACCAGAGGGTCGCAGGTTCAAATCCTGCCGCCCCGACCAATTTTATGATTAAAGCAAAAATTTATATTCCAACTAAAAACTCCATGCAGTCTGGTCTTGGTAAGGCCGACATGTGGGTAATTAAATTTGAAACAGAAAACGCTGGCGTAAACCCTTTAATGGGTTGGGAAACAAGCAGCAACACTCTTTCAGAATTAAATCTAGAATTTTCAACTAAAGAATTAGCTATCGATTATGCAAAAAAAAATAAAATTGATTTTGAATTGATTGAACCTCAAAAAAGAAAAACTGTTAAAAAATCTTATGCAGATAATTTTCTAAAATAATGTTTAAATTTTTTACAAAAAAAAAATGGCAGTTATGGTCTTGGTTAGGTTCATTTGTAATTTTATTATCATTGTGGGTTCAAGTAAAAATTGATGTAAAAATAAATGAATGGTTTGGTGTGTTCTACGATATGATTCAAAAAGCACTTGCTAAACCCAACGCTATTACAATTGAGGAGTACTGGGCAAATTTAGCATCATTTATTACACTAGCTGGAATATATATAGCTCTTTACGTTGTAATTAGTTTTTTTACAGCACACTTCTTGTTTAGATGGAGAACTGCGATGGTGGAATGGTATCATTCTGTTTATGATAGAGCTCGTAAAATAGAAGGTGCCTCACAAAGAGTTCAAGAAGATACAATTAAGTTTACACGTATTATGGAATCTCTAGGTACAAGTTTTATTGAATCGGTCATGGTATTAATACAATTTACTCCAATTTTATTAGGGCTATCAGTCGGTATACCAATCTTCTTTTTTGGTGACTGGCAATATGGATTGATAACTGGTGCATTGCTTTGGACATTAGGTGGTACAGCATTCTTGATAGGATTAGGTTGGATATTGCGTTTAGTTGGAGTGGAATATGATCTACAAAAAAAAGAGGCTGCATACAGAAAGATATTAGTAGTAGCTGAAGATGACGGTAACGTTAGACCTAAGACAATAAATGAATTATTTGATGAAGTTCGTTCAATTCACTTTTTAAGCTACACAAGATATTTATATTTTAATATTGGTCGTATGGCTTACTTACAAGCAAATGTGTTATCAGCTTATGTTTTTTTAGCTCCAGCTATTGTAGCAGGTGTTGTAACATTAGGTGTTATGCAGCAAATTATAAGAGCTTTTGGAAGAGTCGAGGGTTCTATGCAATACCTATTAAAAGCTTGGCCTACCATTATAGAATTGGCAAGTGTTTATAAACGTCTAAGAGAATTTGAGAGTGTAATAAATTCTACTGAAATAATTATTCAAAAAGATTAATGGCTATTGATAAAAAGTACGTTGATCTAATTTTAAAAGTTTCTGAAAAAGCAGCTTTAGCATCATCTTATTTAGTTGGAAAAAAAGACAAGATCGCAGCAGATCAGGCAGCTGTTGACGCAATGAGGTCTGAATTGAATAAAATAGATATGAATGGTGAAGTTGTTATTGGTGAAGGTTCACTTGACGAGGCACCAATGCTTTACACTGGTGAAAAGCTTGGAAATAAAAATGGTCCTTATTTTGATATAGCTGTTGATCCTTTAGAAGGAACAAATTTTGCATCAAATAATTTACCTGGTGCAACTTCTGTTATTGCCATTGCTGAAAAGGGAAATCTTTTTAATGCACCAGAAACATATATGGATAAAATTGCAACTGGACCAATTGAAAAAGGTTTGGTTGATCTAGATTTTTCTTTAAAAAAAAATTTTTCTAACCTGGCTGATTTTCTTAATAAAGATATATCATCACTCACAGCATGTGTAATGGATAGACCAAGACATAAGAAAATAATAGATGAACTAATGCAACTAGATATTAATATTAAATTAATTACCGATGGTGATGTTCTTGGTGCATTGTATGTGACGGATCCAAAATATAATGTTGATATATTTATGGGTATAGGCGGTGGCCCAGAAGGAGTGTTGGCAGCGTCAGCTCTTGATGCCTTTGAGTGTCATTTTCAAGGAAGATTCATATTTGATAACGACAAAGATGTTAAAGATGCAAAAGAAATGGGAATAAGTGATTTAAATAAAAAATACGAATTAAATGAAATTATAAAAGGGGACTCTATATTTTGTTCAACAGGGATTACTTCAAGTGAGATGTTAAATGGAGTGGTAATAAAAAATAATGAATATATTACCGAAACATTGGTTACCCACAAAAGTATAAAATTTAAAAAAACGATAAAAAGAACAAATCTTATTGAAGAATGATTTCTGTTTCAGGTAAGAAGTGGGAACAAAAAAAAATTAATCAAAACTTAGTTGATAAATTAAAACAAGATTTTAATTTTAGTGATATTTTATCTAGACTAATTATTTCAAGAAAATTTGAAACTGATGAAATTACAACAATAGATACAGATTTAGACTTAAATAACGTTTTTTTGAATAATGAAGATTTCAATCAATCCATTAAACTTGTCGTTAATTGTATCAATAACAATGAAAAAATATGTGTTCTAGGTGATTATGATGTAGATGGATCTGCCGCTACTTCACTATTTGTAAAATTTCTGGAAAGTATAAATCACCCTTTTTTTTATTATATACCAGACAGAGTAATAGATGGCTACGGAGCCACAAAAAAACTATTTAAAAAACTGATCTTAAAAAAACCCAAATTAATTATCACAGTTGATTGTGGCTCTACCTCAAATGAAGCAATAGATTTTCTAAATGAAAATGAAATAAAATCTTTAATCATTGATCATCATGAGATTAATAAACCCTTTCCAAATGCAAATTCAATTATAAATCCTAAAAAAGATAACGGCTATAAAGAATATGACTATTTATGTGCCACTACACTTTCTTATTTTTTTTTAGATTTACTAATTAAAGAAATTAAAAGTGAAATTAATATATCTGATTATTTAATATATGTTTTGTTAGCTACAGTATGTGATGTCATGCCCTTAAGAAAACTTAATAGATTAATTGCATTAAATGCTCTTAAAAATTTTGACATAACTAAAAACTTACCACTCAATACCTTGTTTGAATTAAATGGAAAAAAAGATAAAATTACCATTAATGATTTGGGTTATTTAATTGGTCCAATATTAAATGCTGGTGGCAGATTAGGTAAGTCTCAATTTGCTACAGAGTTATTATCTTCAGATAATAATCAAATTATAACTGATAGATCTAACAACTTAATTAAATTAAATAATAAAAGAAAAGGAATTGAAACCTTAATATTAGATGAAATAGATTTTCAAGAAATAGAAAAAGAAAATAAAAACATTATTATTTACTATAATCCAAATATTAATGAAGGTTTAATAGGAATTATTGCTGCAAGATTAAAAGATTATTTTAATAAACCGTCTATAGTTATAACCACCTCTAATGAGTTGTTGAAGGGATCAGCAAGATCAGTTTATAATTATAATATTGGTCGTGTAATTAAAAATTTACTAGATAAAGATATAATTGTAAATGGTGGCGGTCATAATATGGCTGCAGGATTTACGTTAAATAAAGCTAATCTTAAAATTTTTGAAAATTATATATTAGAAGATTTTTTAAAATTTAATTATGTAAATAATAATATATTTTCATATGAATCTGAAGTTTCATCATTGGTATTTAATCAAGATTTTTATGATGACATAAAAAAATTAGAACCCTTTGGTACAGGAAACTCAGTACCAATATTCATTTTTAGAGATTTACGAATAATTAAGCCCACAATTTTAAATAACAAGCACATATCTGCAATATTAAAATCAAAAACAGGATTATCTATTAAATCAATATCTTTTAATTCTATTAAAACTAAGATTGGCGAACACTTAATGAATAATAAAAACAGCATTAATGTAATAGGTCAAATCAGTGAAAATATCTGGAATAATAAAAAAGCTCTTCAATTAACTATTAGAGACCTCATCTTATAGTTTAATTACACTTGATAAATAATGACTTTTAAAATAAAAGATCACAACATGGTCCCTTCGTCTATCGGTTAGGACAGCTGGTTTTCATCCTGCAAAGGGGGGTTCGATTCCCCCAGGGACCGCCATAATATTTATGTATTATTTCACATATATGATTAAATCAATTACACCTGGTACTAAAAAAACTTACGTAGGTTATACAGATGATGTTGGTAAAAGATTAGAAAAGCACAATTCGAATAAAGGAGCTAAATCAACCAAAGGTTATAAATGGTTGTTAATTTATAATAAAAAATTTAAAAGTAAAAATGAGGCCATGTCATTTGAATATAAACTTAAAAACAATAGAGTACTAAGGAGAAAAATTTTAGAAAAATCAAATAAATGACAATTTCTATATTATTACCCTATAAAGAAAATTATTCACCTCAGTACGCAGGTGCTGTCTCATTATTTGTAAACGATGTGACCAAAGTAAGTGCTTATAAAGGTGATATTATCATATTTGGAAGCACAGATTCTAAAAAAATATTATCAAAAAATTATATTAATCTTGACTTAAATAAAAAGATTTTTCAAAGTACAAGTAAAATCTATATTCAGTCATTTATTAGTGCTCAACAAAAAATAAATCCTAGTCTTATTGAGGTTCACAATAGGCCAAATTATATAAAATTAATTAAAAAAGATTATATAAATAAATTGTTTTTATTTTTTCACAACGATCCACTAACCATGAGTGGGTCAAAAACTATAATGGAGCGTATTTATTTATTGAATAATGTAGATAAGATTATTTTTAACAGTAAGTGGTCACAAAATCGTTTTTTTGTTGGATTATCAAATCAAAATAATTTATTACATAAAACTTCTGTTTGTTATCAGTCATCATCAAAAATTAAAATTAATTTCAAAAGTAAGAAAAAAATAATTTCTTTTGTCGGAAAACTAAATAGAGCAAAAGGATATGATTTATTTGGACAAGCAATAATAAAAATTCTTAATAAACATCCTGATTGGAAAGCTAAAGTTTTTGGTGATGAACCTAGAGAGCAATTAATTTTTAATCATAAAAACTTAAAAATATTAGGCTTTAAAAGTAATAAATTTATATTGAATTCATTAAAAGAAATAAGTATTTCAATAGTATGTTCTAGATGGAGTGAGCCTTTTGGTAGAACCAGTTTAGAAGCAGCAAGTAGAGGATCAGCAGTGATAATAAGTAACAAAGGGGGGCTACCCGAAACCACCAGTTCTGCAATAGTTTTAAAAAATCTAAGTTATAATAGTTTATTTAATATCATAGATAATCTTATTCTAAATAAACAGAAATTATTAAAAACTCAAAAAAATAATTATTCAAATTTTATTTATACTCATGAATATATTTCTAAAATTATTGACAAATTAAGAGCTACTTTTTTACCAAGAATAAAAATAAATTCATTTAATATTAAAAAAAAAAAAATTTTTAAAATTATTCATATAACAAATTTTAATCAGCGTTTTGATGGACGTCTTCATTACAATACAGGTAAAAGACTGCAAAATGGCTTAGTTAGATTGGGTCATAATGTTTTAGCCATAAGTGATAGGGATATTATAAATAAAAATAAAACCTTTAATGACGTTAGTGGTAAAAAAAGTTTGCAGAAAACAATAATTGACACTTACAGTAATTTCAAAGCAGATTGTATAATTTTGGGTCATGCAGACTCAGTAGAAAATGATACGTTAGAACAATTAAAAAATTCAAACAAGGAATTAAAAATTTGTCAATGGTTCTTAGATCCAATAGGAAAATTTGGACCAGATTTTATTAAAAATAATGACAGAATTAATCATAAGTCAAAATTTTTAGATGCAACATTTTTAACTACTGACCCAAGTTTATTAAGAAATAAAATCAGCAATTCATTTTTTATACCTAATCCATGTGATCATTCTTTTGAAGTATTAAAAAATTATGAGAGGGATTGTGACAAAGATGTTTTTTTTGCAATGAGTCATGGTGTTCATCGGGGGTCATTAAAAAAAGGCAAGAATGATGATAGAGAGTTTTTTATTAATAAACTTATAAATAGAAATAAGAAAATTAAATTTGATGTATTTGGAATGAATAATGTACAACCAATATGGGGAGACAAATTTTTAAGCACTTTATCAAATTCATCTATGGGGCTCAATTTGAGTAGAGGTAAACCTATTAAATATTATAGTAGTGATAGAATTGCACAACTATTTGGAAATGGTTTACTAACTTTTATTAATGAGAAAACATTTTTTGCTGATTTTATACCAAAAAATTCCTTCATTAATTACCGGGATATTGATGACTTAAGTTATAAATTAAATAAATACAAAAAAGATGATAAAGATAGAAGAATAATTGCTAAAAAGGGTAAAGAATTTTATTTAAATTATGTTAACTCAACAATAGTTTCAGCGTTTATCCTATCTAAAACGTTCGATTTTAAAAGTAAAAATAATTTTATTTGGGACAAGTAGATGTTTTCAATCATCATACCCACCTTTAATAATATTGATTATCTAAAAAAATGCATTGAAAGTATTAAGAAAAATTCAACTTATCATACACATGAAATAATACCGCATGTAAATGATGGTTCTGATGGAACACTTGATTTCTTAAAAAAAAACTCTTTCAACTACAGTCATACAAAGCATAATTCTGGAATTTGTACCGGTATGAATATGGCAGCTCAAAAATCAAATACTAATTATTTATTATATGCTCATGATGATTTTTATTTTTGCCCTAAATGGGATTTCATTTTAAAAAAAGAACTAGATAAAATAGGACACAACAAATTCTATTTATCTGGAACAATGGTTAATAACGGTCAAATTGATTTAGACTGTGGAAGTGATCTAAAAACATTTGATGAAAAAAAATTACTAAATGAGATTGACAATGTTAATTATTATGATTTTCAGGGTTCCACATGGGCTCCACATCTAATTCATAAAGAAATATGGAATATTGTAGGTGGATTTAGTGAGGAATTTTTTCCAGGCACAGGATCGGATCCTGATCTAAATATGAAATTATGGAAACATGGTGTTAGAATATTTAAAGGAATAAATGATTTTAAAGTATATCATTTTGGCTCAATAGTAACAAGAAAATATAAAAATCACCCCACTATTAAAACAGAGTCAGGTAGCAGAGGTGCAAAAATTTTTTTACTAAAATGGGGAATATCAATCTATTTTTTTAAAAAATTTATTTTAAATTCTGACACTAAATTTACAGGAGAATTAAAAAAACCTAAAAAAAATATTAATTATTTTTTACAACTTTTTTTATGCAAATTAAATTTTTTTTATGTAAAATATATATATAACATTAATAATAAACATAATCTGATTTAAATATGGAATTAATTAAAACAAAAATAAATGGTCCTAAAATTATAAAAACTAAAATTTATAAAGATGATAGAGGGTTTTTAAAGGAAACTTATAGAAAAACAGTTTTAAATAATAAAGATTTTCCATTTGATGTAATGTCGTTTTCAAAAAGAAATGTTATAAGAGGACTTCATATTCAAACTAAAAATCCACAAGCTAAAATAATAACTGTAACACATGGTAGAATATTTGATGTTGCTGTTGATTTACGTAAAAACTCAAAATCTTTTGGTAAATATGTGAGTATTACCATATCTGATAAAGACGATTACTCATTTTATATACCCGAAGGTTTTGCGCATGGGTTTTTATGTTTATCTAAAGAGTGTACAGTTAATTATAAATGCTCAAATTATAGAGATGCAAAACATGAAAGAACCCTAAGATGGGATGATATTGACATTAATATCAAATGGAATATTAAAAAACCAGTCTTATCAAAAAAAGATAAGAATTTAGGATTGAGTTTGAATGATTTTAGGTAATTATGTTCCAAAAAAAAATAAAATCATTTAAACAGCTGACATCTAATATTTCTTTAGAAAATAATGAGTCTAATTTAGTTTTTTTTTCAAAATTGCTTATTAATGTTGAATATTTTATTTTTTTTGGAACACTACTTGGTATCACGAGAGAAGGTAGGCTAATTGATGGTGATGATGATATTGATTTTTACGTAAATCTTAATAACAGAGACCAATTAATTAAAGATCTTAAAAACAATCATATTGATGTTGATCTTTTGTTGTCAGTTAATAAAAATAAGTACTTTCTGCAAATCAAAAGACTTGTCAACAAAGAAGTATTAATAGTTGATTTTTATTTTTATGAATGCGACGTAGAAAAAAATTTTATAATTGAAAAATGGAATTTTGAAGGTGGTACACAGGATGCAACTAAGCACTTGAGAATTCCTAAAATATTTATTTATCCATTAAAAAAACAATCTTTTAAATCTACTGAGCTATCAATTCCTAAAGAAAAAGAGTTACTTTGTGAATTTTTATATGGAAGAAATTGGAATAAAAGATTAAAAAAAGATATTGAATATGAAATTAAAGTTATCAATGGTAGACCGTTCCTGTATATTACTAAAAAATTTTTATTTTTTAAAAGATCAATTTTAACACTCTGATACAATTAATAAATTAAATATGAAAAAATCAAAATTTAAGGTTTATAATAGTAAAACAGGCTCTTTATTCGCAATATCATTTAAAAAAGATATACCATTTAATTCAAAGAGAATTTTTATTATAAATGGTAAAAAAGGTGCTAAGAGAGCAGACCATGCTCACCATAAATGCTCTCAGTATCTAATACCGATTTATGGATCGATTAATGTTAGTTATGAAAACAAAAAAGGTAAATTTAAAAAAAAATTATCCTTTAATAACTGCGAAGGTCTCCTGTTAAAACCTAATACTTGGGTTAATATTAAATTTATTTCTAAAAATTCTAAGCTACTGGTCTTTTGTGATAGAGAGTATGAATACTCTGATTATATTGAGCATTATGATGATTTTTTGAAAATAATTAGGCTGTATAAATGAATTTATTGATCACTGGTGGTTGCGGTCATATAGGCTCTTATATTATTGAACACATTAACAGGATTAAGAAGATTAAAAAAACTATAGTTATTGATAATTTAATGACTACACAAATAAACTCATTATTTAATAACAAAAAAAGAAATAATTTAAAATTTCATATAAGAGACTTAGCTAAGAAGAATAGTTTAAATGATTTTAAAAAAATAGATTATGTAATACATTTAGCTTCAATGACAAATGCAGAAGGTAGTTTTAACAAAAAAAAAGAAATGTATAAAAACAATCTAAACTGCATGAAAAATATTATTAATTTTTGCATTAAAAAAAAATCTAAATTAATTCATATTTCATCTACGAGTGTTTATGGAAAACAAACAAGTTTAGTAGACGAAACTTGTGAAAAAAAATATTTAAAACCACAGTCTCCTTATGCAGATATTAAACTAATGGAAGAAAATATGCTTAAACAAGCAAAAAATAAACTTAAATATATTTCTTTCCGTTTTGGTACTATTTCAGGCGTTTCTAAAGGTATGCGTTTTCATACTGCTGTGAATAAGTTCTGTTTAAATGCGGCTCTTAATCAGCCTATTAACGTTTATAAAACGGCTCTAAACCAATATAGGCCCTATCTGTCATTAACTGATGCATTCAAATTATTCAAATTTACTATTGAAAATAATTTTTTTAAAAATGATATATATAATGCGTTGTCTGAGAACTGTACTGTTAACCAAATTATTAATAAGATAAAAAAATATAAAAAAAAGATTCACATTAAATTTGTTTCATCGGTAATTATGAATCAACTCTCATACCATGTTGATAAAAAGAAAATAAATAAAGAAGGGTTTTTCTTTAGAAGTAAAATTGAAACTGATATAAAGAACACACTTAATTTATTAAAAAATATTTAGATGATTTGTAAAATTACAGGAAAAAAAATTAAGCCGTTTATGTCATTTGGTGAAATGCCAATAGCAAATGGTTTTTTAAATAAGAAAGATTTTAAAAAAGAATTTACTTTTAAGATGGAGGTTGGTTTTTCTGAAGGATTGTCTTTATTTCAACTTAACGATCATCCAAAACCAAAATTAATGTTTAATTCGAGTTATCCTTTTTATACATCAAGTTCTAAAGAGATGACTAAACATTTTAGTGAATATGCAAGGTGGGTTCAGAAAAACTATTTTAATAATACAAAAAATCTTATTGAGATTGGTTCTAATGACGGAACTTTTTTAAAAAACTTTAAAAAATTAAAAATAAATACACTTGGTATTGAACCCTCTAAAAATGTTGCTAATGAGGCTAAAAAAAATGGTGTAAAAACTTTGAATGAATTTTTTAATTACAAGAATGCTAAAAAAATTAGAAAACTTAAAAAAAATGTTGATATTATTTGTGCTGCAAATGCAATTTGTCATGTTCCAAATTTACCTGATTTAATTAATGGTATTGATCATTTATTGAATAAAAAAGGATTATTTATTTTTGAAGAGCCATATTTGGGCTCTATGTATGAAAAAACTTCTTATGATCAAATTTATGATGAGCATATATTTATGTTCTCCATAACATCAGTGAAAAAGATTTTTAACATATATAACTTTGACCTTATTAATGTTGTTCCACAAGTCACACATGGCGGATCTATGAGATATGTAATTGCCAGAAGGGGTGAATACTCTGTAAAATCTATAGTAAAAAAAAAACTTAATGAAGAAACAAAAAAAAATATTAATAGCTTTAAGGGATGTTTAATTTTTAAAAGAAAATGTGAAAAATCTAAATTTAATTTAAGGAACAAAATTTTTAAAATACTTAAAAGTGGAAAAACTATAGCGGGTTATGCTGCCACATCTAAAAGCACAACAATTTTAAATTATTGTGGCATCAACAAAAAACATATTAAGTTTATCTGTGACTCAACGAAAGATAAAATTGGCAAATTTACACCAAAAACACATATACCAATACTAAATGTTGATTATTTCAGAAATAATATCCCTGATTACACATTTTTATTTGCTTGGAACCATAAAAAAGAAATTTTTAAAAAAGAAAATAAAATTTTAAAAAAAACTAAATGGTTTGCACACATTGATATTTAAATGATAGCTTTTTGGTCTTATAAAAAAGAATACCAAAAGTTAAGAAAAAGTATTCTAAAGTCTATTGATATTACTCTTTCTAATGGTCAAATTTTTTTTGGTAAAAATTTACTAAAATTTGAGGAAAATTTTAATAAAAGATATAAATCAAAATATGGTTTAGCAGTTAAATCTGGGACAGATGCCTTGTTGATTTCGTTAATTTCAATCGGTATTAAAAAAGGTGATGAAGTCATCACTGCAGCTAATACTGCAATACCAACTATTTCTGCAATTATAGCTTCAGGAGCAAAACCAGTTCTAATTGATATCAATGATGACTATTTAATGAATTATGAAAAGTTATTAAATTCAATCAATAAAAAAACTAGGGCGATAATTCCAGTTCATCTTTATGGTAAAGCTTGTGATATGTCAAAATTATGCTCCATTGCCAAAAAAAAAAAAATTCCAATTATTGAAGACTGTGCACAAGCACAAGGGGCGAAATATAAAAATAAACACGTGGGTACTTTTGGTAGCTTTGGTTGTTTTTCATTTTATCCAACAAAGATTTTAGGTGGGTATAGTGATGGTGGCTTCATAACAACAAACTCATATCAACTATACAATATTGCGAAAAAAATTAGATTTTATGGAATTGAAACTGTTGATAAAAAAAATAAATTTTATAATAAATATTATGCCAATATAAATGGTATTAATTCAAGATTAGACGAAATCAATGCTAAAATACTCGATTTAAAGCTAAGTAATATTGATAAGTATATTAATAGAAGACGACAGATAGCAAATATTTATTACAATGAGTTAAAGAACACATCATTAATACTGCCAAAAAAAACAAAACATAGTTATGATGTTTTTCATTTATATACTGTCTACCATCTGAAAAGAGATACAATTATAAAACTACTAAATAAAAAGCGAATACAAACAAGAGTTATTTATCCATATCCAATAAATGAAATGAAAGCATATAAAAATTTATTTAAAAATAAGATTTTTAAAATTTCATCACTAAAATCAAAAGGGATATTTTCATTACCATTATATCCAGAGTTAAATACAAGTGATGTTTTAAAAATATGCAAAGAATTAAAAATAATTCTAAAGAATGCTTAAATCAAAACCAATTGTTTGTTATTTATTTACTAACTTTGATCAAAGAAAATCTTTTTTAAATTTTTTTAAGAATTATAAAAAATTTAAATCAGGCTTTAACCATGATTTGATAATTTGTTATAAATTAATGGAAAGAAAAAAAATTTTAAAATATGAGAATTTAATTAAAAATACCAAACATTATGCCTTTATTGATCCAAGTAATGAAAATGATTGGGATTTTGGTAGCTACAATCGCGTATCTAAAAACTTCAAAAACAGAGTCATTTTATTCATGAATAGTCACTCATACCCAATTACAATTTTATGGTTAAAAAAATTTATGAAGCATTTTAAACATAAAACAATAATCGCATCTAGTGGGTCCTATGAAAGCACTACCAAACAAGTAAAATTAAAGTGGCCATTTAATATAGTGTCATTTTTAAAAAAAAAGATTAAAGCTAAAAAATCTTTTGCTAATTATCCAAACCCACATCTAAACACTTCAAGTTTTATGATTAAATCAAATGACTTTCTTAAGTTTATAAATGAGAGAAAATTTTTGAGCAAATATGAAACTTGGAAAATTGAAAGTGGCTTTAATAGCTTAACTAATTTTTTTAAAAGAAAAGGCTATGATTTATTAGTTGTAAACTCCGATGGTCGTAAATTTAAACTAAATAATTGGATGAAAAGTGAGACTTATCATTATAAATACCAATCAAAATGTATAATTTCCGACAAACACTCAAGAAAATACTTAAAATTTAATAAGGTTGAACGGGAAAAATCTCAGAAAGCTGTTTGGGGAGTTTAATTTTTTATATGCTTAAGTCTTAAATATGAATTATTTCCAACTATAGAATTATATAAACCTGAAAATCTAAACTTATATTTAGTCAATTTCATTTTATTATAGAAAATTGAGTACACAAAGAGTCTGAATAATATTCTCACAAATATTGGAAAAAAAATAAAAATTGAAAAGATAAAACCAAATTTCTTTTTGTTTGTATAAAATTTGGACCAAATGAAATGCCATACCAATAAATTAAGCCAATTTTTTTTTTCATTTTTATTATTTATTTTAACTGTTGTGTCTATTGTTTGTGTCTTAATTGAATTTATTTGATAACAGTAGAGGCCTAACTTTTTACCACGTAAAGAATAATCAGTTTCCTCAAAATAAAGAAATATCTTATCATCCCATCCACCTATTTCATTAAATCTCATTTTATTGAAAAACATATAAGATCCGTGAATTGAATCTATTTTACCATATCTTAATTGTTTATCTATTTGAAGGTGTCCTTTTTTTTTAGTTTTTAAAAATCTAGGACCTAATGCACAAAAATCATTATTAATTTTTACTGCAAATTCGAAAAAAATATCAATATCTTTATAGTTAACTTTGAGATCTGGGCTTAAATGAAGAAAATATTTAGTTTTAGTTTTTTTTACAGCATAATTTAAGGAACTACTAACACCCAAATTTTTTCTTAAGTATACTTGAGCATTTCTGTATCTTTTTTCTAATTTTCGTTTTAATTCTAAATTTTTAGAATTTTCTACAACAATAATTTTTATTTCTTTTGGGATTTTATCAATAAATTTGTAAATTATTTCATCACTTTTAAATGTAATTATTATTATTGTTAAATTTTTATAATTTTTCATTAAATCTTATTAAACAATTTTTGTTTTAATTTATAGTTTTTTTTAGCTAATATAAAAAATATATATTATTTATGTCAATAATATCTTAAAAATACTATTAATTGTTATGAATTATAATTTTTTAAACAAATTGCTTTTAAAAAATTTTACAAAATTTTTCCCCAAAACTATTAATCGTAAACTATTTAGAAAATATAAAATTTTTTTTGTGCCAACCAAATTATTAAACTTACCAAATAGTTTTTATCCCATTACAACTAACCTAAAATCACAAATGAATTTTGTGTTTGAATTTAATAAAAATAAAAAGTTAATTAATGGCACAACTAAAAAAAATCTTGATAAATTTTTGTTTAATTTGTATAAAAATCGTTCATTTTCTTTTTTAGATGTTGGGGGTGATAATATTGATTTATATCTTTTTCTTTCAAAAAATTTACAAATTAAAAATTATTTTATTTTCAACTTTACTCAAATTATTTTGATCTTTAAGAAAATTAAATCAAAATTCAATTATAAAAAATTTTATCCTACTCATAAAATCAACTCTCTTAAAAATGTTGATTTTGTTTATTTTGGATCATGCATCCAGTATTTTAAAAACTACAAGTATTTTTTAAAAATTATTTTTTCAAAAAAACCTAAATACATTCTTTTCTCTGGAACAAGTTTTTTTTCTAATTCTATTAATAGTGATACCTTAGTTGTTAAGCAGACTAATATTCTACCTAGTACAGTTTATTTGTTTTTTTTTAATTTAAAAAATTTTATTAATTTTTTTAATGACAATGGTTACAAACTTGTTAACATTACTAAAAATCATACAACCAAAGTTAATTATAAAAACTTTAAACCTTTACTTAAAAAGGTTGAATATCTAGACCTATTATTTAAAAAGAAGTAATTTTATAATTCTTTAAATTTTAATTTTATTTAGTGCATTATTTTTAAATAAATTTGCATCTTTAATATATCTTCTTACCATTTCTGTAGATTTGTGACCTGTCATTGCCATTATATTGCGTTCTTCGGCTCCTGACTCAGCTGCAGATGTTGCAAAGCCCGATCTTAGGCTATGACCAGAGTAATTTTTACTGCCTATACCTGCTAATTTTAAGTATTCTTTAATTAGCAGCGCTACTGTTTGATCAGTAAGTCTGTTTTCTGTTAAGTTTAGACCTTTTGTAAACCTCCTAAACAAAGGCCCTGTGTTTATCTTTGATATATTTATCCATTTCTTTAAGGACGATACAGGACAATATTGAGTGTTATCAAAGTAGGGTAGTCCTTTAACCAGTCCTTCACCGAATTGGTCTGTCTTGGATCTTCTTATACTGATTTTAATACCCTCTGGAACAAAATCTAGATCATCATAGTCCAGTGAAACTATTTCATTTCTCCTAAAACCGCCTGAAAATCCTATTAAAATAATTGTTCTGTCTCTTAATTTTTTAATTTCATCCTTTTTTTGTTTATCTATCACATTAATTATTTTTTTTAAAGTATTGATTAATATAGGTTTTTTAGCTTTCTGAAAACTGCCTTTTCTTCTTTTAATACCCATAATATTTTCAATAATTGCTGGATGCTTTGTATCTAAATAATGACCCTTTAACTTATGGATGACACCTATTGATACAATTCTGCGTTTCAAAGTACTCATTTTAGCATCTTTTGTTGATAAATAAGTTAAATACAAGGAAACAATTTTTGGATCTGATGGTAAAGACTTAAATCCATTTTGAGCGCAGAATATTCCAAAATCATTGAAATCCGACTTGTAAGCTCTTACAGTATTATTAGCTTTAGAGTTTTGTAAGTTTAATAATGTTTCTTCTTGTAAAGCCTTTATGTCTGTAATTATATCACTCATTTTTATTACTATTGATAACCATTAATTATCGTTAGTAATATATTGGATGATTTTAAATGTCAAGTAAGTAATCTTGTAAAAAAATGAAAGGATAATAAATGGATAAATTTACAAAAGGAATATTGACTGTAATTGTAGTTGGAATAATTGGACTAAATATTCAAATGATGAATAGTGGTGGTTTCATTACCAAAGCAAACGCATTAAATATGGATTTACCTAAATTTCAAATTTGTGGTTTTGCATCATGTGCTGAAGTAAATCAATACGGCCAACTGATGATTGCAACTCAATAAATACTTAATTTAAAATAACAACGGAGGAATAATGGTATAGATTATATACGTTAGGAATGTAGATTAAATAATTATATCAATAATTTAGATAATAAAGTTAAACTAAATGATTAGAAAATTGGAGCTAAAAGATAAAGAAAGTTGGGCTAAATTATACAATGGTTATGCCGATTTCTATAAAGTCCAAATGAATACAGGGATTTTAGATACTTTGTGGGGTTGGATTCATGATGAAAGTCACATTGTTAACGGTATTTGTTTTGAATTAGAAGATAAAATTGTTGGAATTGCCCATTATAGAACAATGCCAAGACCAATTAAGGGCCAATATATTGGTTTTTTAGACGATTTGTTCGTAGAGACAGAATTTAGAGGTCAAAAAATAGCTCAAAAACTCATTAGTCACCTAAAATCATTATCTAAAGCCAATAATTGGAATGGAATTCGTTGGATCACCCACTCTTCCAATAAAAATGCAAAGAAATTATACGATAAAATAGCTAATAACACTGGATTTGAACTTTATGAACTTAAAGGGAACTAAGTTTCAGCTAAAAGTGTGGAATTACCTAAAGAAAATACCCAAAGGCAAAGTTAAGACCTACTTAGAAGTTGCTAAAGCCATTGGAAAACCTAAGGCATTCAGAGCTGTTGCTAATGCAGTGGGTAAAAACCCATATCCGACTAAAATACCCTGCCATAGAGTCATAAGATCAGATGGCAGCCTTGGTGGATACTCTGGAAAAGGAGGAATCCAACAAAAACGCCGTTTATTGAGATCTGAAAAAGTCTTCATAAAATAATGTTTTTAACCTTCTAAACCCTTTAAAAGTGTTGGTATTAAATATTTTTTACCAATTTGGCCATAATTATTACATAATTGCTTAATGCATCCTTCAGTTGTACTGCAAATAACCTGTCAGTTAAAATAAGGTATCCTATGGACGTTTAAACGACATATTCTCATACTGCATTGCTCTACTAGTCAATAATATCAACACTTTTAGACAGTCGCTAAAAAGCACTATTTTAAAGAGTTTTTTGAACCCCACCCTATATCCAAAAAAAATTATAAATATTTTATATTTTCATCGTGTCTAGAAACGTTAGTATTCAATACTTTTTTATAGTTCTCTTAATTTATCAATAAAGGAACTTTAAATTATTTTATTCAGTTAAAATTTAAGATAATTTAATCTTATTATCTTGAATATCTGTAATTATTTGAAAAATTATAATAATATTTTATATTCAATATAACTTAATAATTACAGTACTTTAATTAAATTAATTAATGTATAACATTAATTAATAGTAAATATATGTTACCTAATATTAAAGGCTCTTAACAGTGGCTTCTCTTCTGGAGATATAAATTCCACTAATGACAATTATAGCTAATCCAAGAAAAGTCCAATTATCAGGAAAGTCACTAAAAAAGTAATACCCAATAATGATATTAGTAATGATTTCAAAGTAGCTAAATGGAGCTAATTTAGAGGCATCAGCATATTTAAGTGATAATATAAGAAATAAGTGCCCAATGCAGGCAAATACACCTATAGAGGCCATCATAGACCATTGAGAGGCGCTTGGATTAACCCAAATGAAGGGCATTATACCTGAAACAGCTACTAATCCTACTAAACCAGTTAATAATAAGGTTAATAAAGGGTTATCTGAAGTACTCAATTTACGGGTAATTATTAAATAGAACCCATACATAATACCTGTTCCTAATGCAGCTAAACTAGCTAAGTTAATCTCTACAAAACCTGGCCTTATAACGACTAGAGAGCCAATAAACCCTATAACAACGGCAGTCCACCTCCTTATACCCACCTTCTCACCCAATAATATTGGAGAAAATGCAGTAACAATTAATGGAGCCACAAAAGCAAGTGTTAAAGCTTTAGCTAAAGAGATAACAGATATTGCATAGAAGAAGCAAACATTAGCACAAAGCAATATTAATCCTCTTATTATTTGTAATTTAGGCTTATCCGTCCAAACAAGCTGCTTATTATAGAAGAAGAACATTATTGGAAGCGTGAATGCGACCGTAAAAAAATACCTTGCCCAAGTGATCTGCAAAACTGGCATATCAGCACTTAAATATTTAGCAAAACCATCCATGATTGGAAGCATTACCCAGGCTAAAAGGTTAAATATGATGGCTTTCATAAGCCAATAGATACAGTTTAATTAAAGTATTTTAAAGCAAAGAATACGACCACTGGAATAGTAGCAAAAGACATAACTGTAGAGACAACAATGGTACTAGCAACACTATCTACAATTTTTTTCGGTGAATAAATTGAAGCTACAAGGTAATTTAAAACAGCACTAGGCATTGAACATTGAATTAATAAAACACCCGCTTCAAACCCTGTTAAACCAAAATATCTAATGATTAATAAAGCAACAATAGGACCCAAGACAACTCTTCCAATTGATGAAATTAAAGCTTTCTTAAAAGAAAGAACTTTAAAACGAGTTAAGGCAATTCCTAAAGACATTAATATTAAAAAAATTGTAGCGTACATTAGTAGAAAAGTTGTGTTTTCTACAAAGACAGGAAGTTCTATTTTGAAATAGAGGAAAATTACTGAAATTATAATTGCATAAAAAGGTGGATTTTTAAGAATAACATTAATATTGAATTTTCTATCAGCAAGAAAAATTCCTAGCGTAAAGTGACACAGAATTATTAAAGCTGAAATAGCAGCAGCTACACCCAATCCTTGAGATCCATAAGCAAACAAACATATTGGTAAACCCATATTTCCAGTATTTGGCATAATGAACGGTGGAAGCTCACGTATGATATCTTTTGTTTTTAAGAAGAATAAAAAAACAATTCCAATAAAAGTAAAGGCTGCAATTGCAATTAAAAAGTACCAAAAATAATTTTTAAATATTTCAAATGATATACCAGTTGAAGTTAGCGCATATATAATCATTGCTGGAGTTCCAATATTAGCAGCAAAATTAGTAATGAAAGTGGTATCAATTTTTGGATTATTTTTACCCAAATAATATCCAATACCAACAACAAAAAAGACAGGAAATAAAACCTCAAACAGTTTTAAATATATTTCCATTAATTATAAATTCTAATCAGTGTAGGATATTTAAGAATATTTTTGTCTTTTTTAAACACAGAAAGACAATTCTTAGAATTAAGCTCATTAGTTTTATGTGTAATAATAACAATAGTAGCTTTGTTATTTTTTTTATCAGGAGTTTGGATTAATCTTTTTACTGAAATTTTATACTTAGCTAATCTGTTAGTGATTGTTGATAAAACACCAGGTTTGTCTTTAACTTCAAATCTCAAATACAATGAATTCACATAATTATCAACGTTGTAACATTTAATTGATTTACGTTTATTGCCAGGAATACCAAATGGTTTCTTAATATTACCTCTTAAAATAGAAAGTAAATCTGATAACAAAGAAGAAGATGTAGGTCCAGGTCCAGCTCCCTCTCCTTGTAATATGCTCTCACCTACTGGCTTTCCTTCAAGAATAACAGCATTCATGACACCGCCAACATTACCAATATATGAATTTTTACTAACCAAACAAGGGTGCACAGTCTCAAAAAGTTGACCATTAATCATCTCAGAAATACCAAGGAGTTTGATACGTAGATTTAATTGATTTGAAATTTCTATGTCTTTTAATTCAATTTTCTCAATACCTTCCATTAGACATTTATATTCTGAAATTTTAGTATTAAATGCAAGAGCAGATAAAATTCTTACTTTAGCAAATGCATCAAAACCATTTAAATCTAATTTAGGATTACCCGGTTCAGCATATCCTAATTTTTGAGCTTTCTTTAATACGTTGGAAAAACTATCACTAGAATTTTCCATCTCTGAAAGAATATAGTTAGAAGTACCATTTAAAATTCCATAAACTTTAGAAATCTTGTTAGTTGCAAGACCCTCTTTAATGGTTCTTAATATTGGAATTCCACCTGCTACAGATGCTTCAAATTCTAAATTAACATTATTATCCTCAGCTAATTTTCCTAAAAAATCACCATGTTTAGAGATGAGTGCTTTATTCGGAGTGATTACATGTATTTTATTTTTTAAGGCAGTTTCTACAACTTTTTTAGAAATCCCATCCGACATACCTATAGCTTCGAATAAAATATCTACTTTGGT